>Ga0257110_1000661_pt1 | contig 16220 bp, 22 predicted proteins | sample LP_taG_7_FD_190184 | JGI IMG/M metagenome (GOLD analysis project Ga0257110, IMG submission 190184) | Marine microbial communities from Northeast Subartic Pacific Ocean, Canada - LP_J_2015_P26_10m | ecosystem: Environmental > Aquatic > Marine > Oceanic | place: Canada: Northeast Subartic Pacific...
GCTACTTTAAAACTTGATTACATTTCAATTGCCGATACTTCTGTATTAGCACTCGCCGTTTAGGTGGGAGGGGTTGCACAAACCTTTTTACCCAATTGTGCTGACTCCGATAATCGGATAGGGTTGTCCTACCTGAAGCAAACGGGTCGATGGGCGTAGTCGTCCTGACATTTGGAAAGACAAACAATTTTGTCTGTAGTATTAATAACAACAGACTAACGATGTAGAAGTTTATGTGGAATTTATACTGGACAGGGGTTCGATTCCCCTCGTCTCCACTTATACTGTTATCAACAAAGCCAAGTTACGAGGTTCTTGCGCGAGATAACAGTCTGAACAAAACCTCAAATACAAGGTGTATCATGGAATTAAACATAGAAAAATTAGAAGATAAAACATATATGTGTGTGTATGGTCCAGCTATACCAGAGGGGTTTGATTATGTGAAACCATTACCAATGCCTCCAAGACCTCCAATGCAAATACATACTGTGCCATTACCTCCTAATTATAATTATATACCACCACCAAAACTCCCACTATTCGCAGATATAGTCTACGACAATGCCAACTAAAAAAGAAATAACCGCACACAGACATCATTGGGTTGATTTATACAAAAAATCCAATGGGTGTCACTTATGTGGATATAATCGACATCCTTCTGCGTTGTGTTTTGATAGGCTACCAGAGTATAATATAAGTAGAGGATGCAGCATGTACAAGCTGTACGATGCAAAAGTTCCTCTTGATGCTTTAATAGTAGAGATTATGAGGTGCAGAATATTATGTTGTAACTGTTATGCTGAAAATAATTTTAAAAACAACACAAGGACTTTGATAGTAACTAGAGAACAGATTAATCTAGATACTTTATATTTTACTCTAAGGAATTTTGAGGACGATGACAGACCTTCTACAAACAGATCAGATTAACGAATCTAATTTGAAAGATGTAATATCTTTAATTAACTTTAAGATTTCCAATGATGATATAGATGATTCGCAAAGTATTATTAATGCTTTAGTGCATGTAGTCAAAAATTTTGGAAACTATGACAATGCTATAATTATTTTACTATCTTTGCTAGGCAAACAAGATGATGGTGAAGATTTAGCAAAAGAAATAATTATAGAATATGGAGAGAGTGATAGTAATAGATTATACTTGTCCGCAGTATTTTACAATGCTTCTGAAGAAATAGATTTAGCATATGACTTGATAATAGATTTTGAATTATACAAACAATACCCAATACTGTCCTATACCATTGCTGCTAAAATATATAATAAAGACCCTCTGCAATCTAAGCGTATGCTAGACTTGATTACTGACAATAACACATTAGAAGATTCACTACAAAATGTGATAGAATCGCTTTACGGAATGATATATGAAAATACTGGTATATCATTAGTAGTAGCAGTTATGAATAGAGAAGAGAATCTAATCAGAACACTATCAAGTTGGTTTGATTGTAAATATATCAAAGAATATATCATTATTGATTACTCTTCTAAAAAACCTATTAGTGAAAATAAATTAATAAAAACTTGGTCTAAAGAGAACAACATACAAGTCATCAGGGTTGAAGGTCAAGAAACTTTTAACTTGGGAACAGCATATAATCTAGGAATAGATTTTGCAAACTATAATAAAGTATTAAAGATTGACGCAGATTATCAAAGTTTAGACTCATCTTGGATAGAACAATTCATAATCAGATGTGTAGATGCTAAATTTTTTGTAAGAGGGCAGGTAGAATTTGGACACGATTTCTCAGGACTGTGCTTGATAGATAAAAGAAACTTTCCATCTTATAGAGAAGATCTAAGTGGATACGGATATGACGATATAGATGCATACATTAGATACGAGGAAGCTGGATCAACTCCTATACGTTTTTTCGATGCGTCTAAGTATATCAGACATGTTGGACATTCATTATTACACAAAGGCGATTGGCATATTGCTACTGACATAAAAAAATCTGAACTTGATAATAGAAAATTGTGTGAACAATATCCTGTTCATAAAGTGGCTAGATCAAAATATGAAACAAATGGCAACTCTGTACATTTAAAAAAACAATTAATTGATGAAATATTTTGCATCAATCTAGACTCAAGGAAGGATAGGTGGAATAATATATCTAAAATCCCATTCATAAAAAGGTTTTCAGCAGTAGATACAAGGTCAAATCCTGACGCATATAAAGAATACAATCTTGATTTTAAACCATGCGATCTCTCTGCAAGTTTATATTTTAAATATCATTCAGGTGCATTTGGTGCATTTTTAAGTCATTATTTACTATGGAAAAAAATTGTAGAAGACGAAATACCGTATACACTAGTATTAGAAGATGATATACACATAGATTCCTTAGAATCATTACTAAGATCTAATTTACTATTTCAAGATTATGATTTTGTACAACTGTCTAATAGAATGAGGTGGAATAAAGGGGAAATACTTTTTGACGGTGGAGAATCTTACATTGTAAGCACTGAGGGTGCGGAGAAGCTTCTGATGAGCGTACACTCGCCTAGATTATTAAAAGATGTAATACCAGAAAAATTCCCCAGTGTTGTAAGATGTTTAGAGCAAGATGAAGATATGACAGACACGCCATGTTGGGCATCTCGTCCTGCTATAACTTGCCCTGTAGACAAACTCATGTCTTATTGTTGCAATTCAAATGCTAGTCATAGTATAATATTAAATCATCTGTTATATCCTCGTATATTACTAGATACTGAAACATCTAATGCGTCAGATATAAACGAACAGTGCAATAGCTGGGAATTTCCAGAGTCTAAAATCAGGAACATATTATCTAGTAAATAGTGTATATAAAATCAGGGTTTATATATGTTTAGTTTTATAGATAAAATGTATGGCAGATCATCTAGATGGAGATCTGTACGTAATGAGCATGTCGAAAAACACCCCAAGTGTGCTGCCTGTGGGCGTAGAGACGACCTAGATGTGCATCACATCGTTCCTTATCATGTAGACCCTAGCAGAGAGTTAGACCCTACAAACCTTATTACACTATGCGGCAAGCGTTGTCATTTTGTTTTTGGACATTTAATGGATTGGAAAAGCTGGAATGAGAACGTAGTACGCGACAGTACCTTGTATTATCTCGCTAAAGTAAATAGACCATACAGAGAAGTATTCGGTACTCCCCCAAAGGAGTGGTCCCATGCGATATTTGATTTTATCACTAATTATATTACTCGGATTGTCTTCCCAAGTAATCAGCGGGACTAGAAATCCCAGTACTTCAGATTCCAAGCATTTAGCTTATGGTCAAAAACACGAGTGTGTTGTCCAAGTTAAAGGCAAGATGGAAGTTCCATACAAAGAAGGTAAAAAACAAGAAGTAACAGCTTCTGGCTCTGGAGTTATTATAGCTAAAAGATATGTACTAACTGCTGCTCACGTTGTAGAAAAAACAAAAGACCCATATATAACTTTACATGGTAAAAAAATAAAAATAGAATGGGTTGTCATACCTACTAAGTATAAAGAAGAAAACACTGGACCCTACGACATAGCATTATGTAGACTGACTGAAGATGCTATGATAGATTTTTATCCAGAATTATATGAAAAAAATGATGAGATAGGTAAATTGTGCAGTGTTGCTGGCTGGGGTATGCATGGCACTTGGACAACTGGAACTATATACGATGATAATAAACTTAGAGCTGGATCTAATTATATTTCCCCAATTATGTTCTGTGGCATGATGGTGTGTTCTGTGCAAGACAAAAGCAAAAGAACCAGTTTAGAATATTTAATTGGTCGTGGAGATAGTGGTGGTGGATTATTCATAAATAAAAAATTAGCTGGAATACATTCATGCATTTATACAGGAGATGGTAATTTAGATTCTAGTTACAAAGATTATTCAGCACATACTAGAGTCAGTTTACATAAACCTTGGATAGATTTAATTGTTAATGACTACGAAAAGATACTGGATACCATTAAAGAAGCCAGTTCAGAATCAGTTATAAAATTTTTATGAGATAGTGGTTGATTTTTCTTACTCAATGTGGTATTATACAATGGACGAAAATCTTCCACCAACAAAGCCAAGTTTTAAGGGTTCTTGCGCGAGGTGGTTGTTACTACAAAACCTTTTTATAAAACATAGGACTTTAGGGACTTATCATGAGGAAAACGATTTTGTTGACAGGTGGTGCTGGATTTATTGCACACCATGTAGTTGAATACTTTTTAAAGAATACAGATCATAACATTGTAACGCTGGACAGGTTAGACTACAGTGGCAATCTAAACAGATTAAATGAAGTAGTAGCTGCTGCACCAGAGTCAGAACGATCTAGAGTAAGAACTGTATTTCATGACTTGAAAGCAGAACTAAATCCACAGATCATTGCAACGATTGGTAAGGTCGATCAGATTGCACATCTTGCGGCTGGTAGTCATGTGGATCGTAGTATTGATTTTCCTATGGAGTTTATTCTTGACAACGTAGTTGGAACTGCTAACATTCTAGAGTTTGCTAGAAAATGTTATAACTTAGAAAGATTTATTTATTTCTCTACAGATGAAGTTTTTGGCCCTGCTCCAGAAGGAGTAAAGTATAAAGAAAATGATAGATATAATTCTACTAATCCATACAGTGCATCTAAGGCTGGTGGGGAGGAATTAGTTGTAGCTTATGAGAATACATATAAATTACCTTGTTTTGTATCTCACACTATGAATGTATTTGGAGAGCGTCAACATCCAGAAAAATATATCCCAATGTGCATCAAGAGGGCAAGGGATAAAGAAACTGTTACCGTACATAGTAATGCTGATAAAACTAAAGCTGGATCAAGACACTATATTCACGCAAGTGATGTTGCAGATGCTCTACACTTTTTGTTACAATACGATTCTAGTAAATTAACTGTTGATGACTTTGGTGGAGCAAAATGTCCTAAGTTTAATATCGTGGGTGCTGAAGAAATGAACAACTTAGAATTGGCACAGTTTATAGCAGATACTCAAGGTAATGAACTACATTACGCTATGGTAGATTTTCATAGTCAGAGACCGGGACACGACTTGCGTTATGCTCTGGATGGTAGCAAAATGCAAGAAATGGGATGGACTCCACAACCAGTAAAGAAAAGATTACAACAAACTGTTGAGTGGACTTTAAGTAATGACAGGTGGCTAGTAGAATGAATAGAGCCACTCTAGTCAGCATCACACCAGATGCTGAAAAGACTGTAGCTTACTGTGCTAGGGTGTCCAACCCAAGCAATCAAGATAGCACAGAATATTCTAAATTATTGAAATATTGTATTAATCATGGTCATTGGTCTATATTTGAAATGGCTAACATGGTACTTGAGGTTGAAACTAACAGGGGTATTGCTGCTCAGGTATTGAGACATAAAAGCTTTAGCTTTCAAGAGTTTTCTCAAAGATATGCTGACACATCTTCCCTTGGGGAATGTATACCTACCCCAGAGTTAAGATCACAAGATAACAAAAATAGACAAAATAGTATAGATGATCTTGACCAAGAAGTTAAACATAAGTATAATGTACAAATGAGAGAATTATTCTCAAGATCTAAAGCGTTGTATGACGATATGATTAAAAGTGGAGCTGCCAAAGAGTGCGCTAGGTTTGTACTACCTTTAGCTACTCCCACAAGAATGTATATGAATGGAACTATACGTAGTTGGATTCATTATATAAACTTAAGAACAGCAAACGGAACTCAAAAAGAACACATGGATGTGGCAAATATGTGTAAGAATATTTTTATCAAACAATTACCTACAATATCGGAGGCATTAGAGTGGAATGTTAAATAAAGCTACAATCGAAGTTACAGATAAGCATATTAATGAAGCTTATAACTCTATTAATAGTACAAATCGTGCTAAGTTTAGTCCTTTAGAAATTGCTGTAGCAGAAGCATTGAATATTGATGCAGAGAGAGTAGAAGTAAAACATGACAAAGTATATGTGTGGATGTACGATGATTCAGATTACATGTTATATACCTATGACAAAGAATCATACGTTAATGTATATGATTTTCTTAATGAATGGCAGTTAGTGCTACAAGGTGTGGAAGATGGTATTCCTACTAAATTTGAAGGTGATTTAATTTCTTTTAACATGGAGATGGATAATGATACAGGAACTCATTCCAATAATTGGCATGGAGCAAGCCTTGATTTTAGCGGGTTTGCCGACGAACTTGATGCTCACAACAAAAAAAATCTAAAGTTTCGCTTGACAGATGACGAATATTAATTATACTTGAAGAACAAGTCACAGTGAAAGCCAAGTTATGAGGTTCTTGAGCGAGTGACTTGATACAACAAAACCTCTTCACACACTTTACTTTTAGGAACTAGCCAAATGAAATTGCACTCAAGCACACACACCGTTGAAAAATCAGGAAATTTTGAAGAGAATCAGTTTAGCATTGAAGCTTCAGCGAAAGCTTTTATGATTCTGTCAGATGGTCTTTATTCTAATAAGATCTTGGCAGTTGTCCGCGAGCTTTCTACTAATGCTTATGATTCTCATGTTGATGCGGGTAAGGCAGAATGTACTTTTGATGTGCATCTGCCTACCCGTCTTGAGCCATACTTCCATGTTCGTGATTATGGTACGAGCATGACCCACGAGGAATGCATGACATTGTATACTACATATTTTCGTAGTACACGCAATGACAGTAATGATGCTGTAGGATGCCTTGGTCTTGGGAGTAAAGCACCTTTTGCGTATGCTGACAGCTTTACCGTAGAAGCTTTCAAAGATGGCATCAAGCGTGTTTATGCTGCTCACCGTGATAGCAATGGCAGTCCTACATTCTGCCTGATGGACACTGTAGCTACTGACGAAGATAATGGCATCAAGGTGTCACTACCAGTAGATAGAAACGACTGTGATCGTTTTGTGCGAGAGGCTAGTAAAACATATCAGTATTTCAAGGTTCGTCCAACTCTTAACGCTGAGTTAATGTACAACACAGAACGTAGTCTACTGACAGACAAGCAAGGCAAGTGGGACTTCACTACTGGTCGTGGTGATAACTTTGTGATTATGGGTCAGATTGCATACCCCATTGATGAAAGTTCAATAGGCGATCACTATGACGATAAAGATAAGGTTGCTAATTTTCTATGGCACACAAGTGGATTGCGACTACACCTAAATATTGGTGATGTAGACATTACACCAAGTCGTGAAGCACTATCTTATACAGCAGATACTAAAAAGAATATCCGTAATGTTATCAAGTCTGTTATTAAGGATATCAAGGCAAGCGTAGAGGATGCTATTAAAGCACAACCTACACTATACCTTGCACGTAAAAAGTATGTTGAGATTGAGCAACAGTGCCACTCTGTAAAAGAAGCAATGGAAAGTCTAAACAAGGCTATTCAGTGGAATGGTAAAGATATCTTTGATGAGATGGTTGGCAATAAGATCAAAGTATCAAGCCTCAACCTGACGCACATACACAAGTCTGGGTATCGCAGCAAGTCAGAAACAAATAAAGATCCAGACTTTGTACCCTTCCGCAAAGACACTCGTTTTGTTATAGATGATTTGCCAAGAGGTGGCATGACTCGTATTCGTAACACTATTAAAGAAGAGAATTCTAATAGAGGTTACAGCAGTCAAGGATACGATGTATACGTCTACAAGCTACGACAAGGGGTTATTGGAGGCACAGACAAGCCATACTATTATGACGAAACACAGGACAACAACAAGCTATTGGACAAGCTTGGTGGTGCAAAACCTGAGAACGTAGTGTTTACGTCTGCTATGCCAAAACCAGAGCGTTCATCTAACAGAAGTAACTCTGTATACTCAGCAGAGGTTAAGTGCTTCACATGGAATGGCACTGGGGGACAATTTCAGTTGGAGAAAGTATCTGTCAAAGATCAAAACATGATTTATATTCCTGCCACTAAAAAGAAGAGTAGATGGTCTGATGATAGGTCTGACTGTACACTATCTAATTTTCTGAGCATATCTGATAAAGCTCTTAGTATATATCTTAACTTACTATGTAAGTATTATGGTGTGAATGTATACGGCAAGACTATCTGTCTCATGACTCCATCACAGATCAAGCAGCGTAAACTAGAGGATCGCAGCAACTGGGAAGGTCCAGAGTTTATTGTGGAGTATCTCAAGGCTCTAGTCAAAGACTCAGCAGAGGAGATTGCGGGTATTAGACACGCACACATATGCTCAGACCGTCACCTCCATGACGTTATCCTTGGTACTACTACTGACAACAAGGCAAAACAAATTGTACTTGAATTCCAAGAGTATTATGATAGAGTTACTGAGAATCAGAATGATCTAGATATGGTCTGGAAGCTTGGTAGAGAACTGGACATGTCACATCTATGGAATGAACCAGAGGATTTTGACAAAAATGCCAAGTATTTCAATCCACTTAGGAAAGAAATGCAGAAGTATCCTCTTCTCGATGGTATCAATACTAACAAGGTTTGTGAGTCTGATCTCTCAGCTTACATTGACATGGTAGAAAATTCAAATAAAGAGTTGACAAACGTATGCCGATAAGGTATAATATAGACACAGGACACAGTAAAGCTAAGTTAAGGGGTTCTTAAGCGAGTGTTCTGGATGTCCAAAACCCCCAAAATATTTTTACACACAGGAGTTTGAAATGAATTACATTATTGCAAATGACGGAAACGTGACAGCTACAGTGGCGGGTGAGGTTTACACCTTCGGAAAGTCACATCCAAGATATGAAAGACTTATTACTCATCTTAAGAATAATAATGTCGAACACTTTGAGGCATCCTACGATATTGTGTCGCATGTAAATGCGTATTGCGATGGGTATGCCAGCGTTGAAGGTGGCAAAATGAAGTGGGATGGGATTGAGATGCCAGAGATGTTTGGTGGCACAATCCTTGATATGATCCAACAGGGTTATCCTTTTGAGCCTATGCTTAACTTTCTTGATAACATGTCGCAGAATCCATCTGACCATGCTATCACAGAACTATTTGAGTTTATGGAAAACAAGAATATGCCTATTACACCTGATGGACATTTCTTAGCATATAAAGCAGTTAGCCCCAACTATAAAGATTTATATTCTCATACGTTTGATAATAGTGTTGGCAGTACGTGCGAGATTCAACGTAGTAAAGTAAACGGTGATCGTGAAAGCCATTGCGCTGCCGGACTACATGTTGGAGCGTTTGATTATGCCAAGTCATACGGTGGGATTGATTTAGACGACAACGAAGGTGACGGTGGCAACAAGCTTATGATTTGCAAAGTAAACCCATGTGATGTTGTGAGCGTACCAAACGATTGCAAGTGTCAAAAGTTGCGATGCTGCAAGTACGAAGTGGTCAGTGAATTTGAAGACTTGATGAAGTCAGTAGTCCACATGACTAAAGACGACATTGATTACTCAAATATTAAGAAACGTAACAAGGAATGGGTGGTTGAAGTTACTGCTAAGTTAGAGCGTGTCAATAACGTTCTCAAAAAGCGTGAAGCTGTTCTTAGCTAGTGACTACAGGGAGGGGTGGGGCGAGTAGTGTGTGACTCGCTCCACCCCGGTCTTTAATTATGAATAAAAATAACATAAAAATTTTCGTGTTTGTTGTCGTAGGGCTTTTAAGCATTATAGTTTTACAAAGTTATATATGGATAAATGTGGGACCATAACTTTACTCAATACATCCAAGTTTATTAGATTTCTTGAGAGAGAGTAAAGACGTACCAAAAATCTACAATACAATACAATCTCAATAAAGCTAAGTTGGGTTACTCTTAGGCGAGAGATTTGCAAAGTCAAAGTAACCATTTCCGTGGCACGGTTATCCTTGTCACTTAGTCCTTCTTAATAACTGGAGTTAATTATGAAAAAAGATTTGACATCGTATTATATTCGTAACGCAAAGTTTTGGGGTATCGGCAAGAGTAAAGAATTCATGCAAGCCATGTATCGAACTCTGAAGATACAGAATCATATCTTGCGTATCTTATTATCTGGAATTTTAGACGGAACGATTAAAAAGGTGGATAGATATAAAATCTATTTCACCAATGAGATTGAATACAATGGCGAGATGAGAACTGATCTATCACTAGCTGAGTATAATCATACTATTAGATTTGTGTTTGGCACTGAGGAACATAAGTCTTTGTGTAGATCTATGACGATGTATGTTGTAGAAAGGATTATGTCTTACCAGAATCGCAATAAGAAACGAGATGGTTCATGTAAAATTCCTAAGATTAGGATTCATGAAGCCAAATCGTGGTATTTCAAAGATGCCTTTATTGCTGTAGATGCTGAGAAAAATACGCTGACATTTGATACTATCAATGGTCAAGTTACTGTACCTTTCAAGGGTAGTATCAAGCTAAAGGAATTGCTTGAGGATTTAGATGCAAGAAACAAGAAAAAGTTTGGTGGAAATTATTGCATTCCACAAAACTGTTTTGTAGCTGCTATACGTGTTCCTTTTGTTCAGATGTATAATCCTACAAGCTATCTTGGTTTTGATTTTAACAAGACCCCAGCTCAATGGATAGTTTTTAATAATGGTGTTACTATTCCAATGCCTGATGAAATTATTGCACTTACTAAGGAAATTAAAGAAGTCAATAAAGTTCTTAATGAGAAGAACAAGCCTGTATCAGAGCGTACCATGCGTAGTAAAGAACGCAGGAAGCTAAGATACTATTGGAAGAGTTTGCACAAGAAGGTTAGGAAACTAGCCAACAAGATAGCAATGAGAATGATATCTATTGCAGTAAATCAGAATGCTGTTTTGGTTTTAGATAGCGTAAAAGGTGGACAAGATCTAGGAACTTTTGGTCAAGATCATGTTATACCAGCTTTACAAACCTTGTGCGAGAATATGGGGATTCCTTTTTATGTTGTACCATGCAAAGATACATCAAGAAGGTGTAGTGAGTGTGGACACATCGACTCTCTTAATCGCATGACAGTAAATGACTTCAAGTGTGTATCTTGTGGTCACGCTGAAGTGTCGCATTTTAATGCTGCTAAAAATATTGCTCACATTGGAAAGAGATTATTTGAGGCAGAAGTTCCTTATGGAAACTATGCTAGGAATAAAGTGCAAACCATTATTGAGAAATATGGAGCAAAACCAGCTTAGGAAATGACTTGACAGATTGGGGACAACCTCATACAATAAAAGGAAGGGATTAGCTTCGCTGAGTATGAGGAATCAGCATCTAATCGTAAGCGTCGTCCCCTTTCTGTTGAGTTAACTAGGATTAAATTATTTTATATATGAATACTTTAAAAACGACACGTAACATTATTATACTTGCAATACTTGCTTTTATTGGTACAATAATATTACTGTCACTACCAAGAAAAGAGTTAACAGCACAGGAACAAGTAAGCCAGTTGAAGCTAAGAGATTTTTATTTAGTCTATCAATATTATTTTGACCCAGATCTTATTAAACTTAGAAAAGAAATAGAATACAATGAAATGGTCAGAAATCAAGAAGTGGGCCAAGACAAAAGGTTATAATGTCTCAAGAGAGAAGGCAGAGAATACCGATGAATATACATATGAGTATACTTGGACTAAAGACGATGAATCTGCTGGAGGTTTAGCCACAAGCGTTAAAGGTCTAGCGACTGATATATTTAATAACATAACAAACAATAGACATTTAGCACACCAGTTGCAATATCAGAAAGAATTTAAATGGTTTAAGAATGAAAATTAATTACGAACCCAAGCTAGACTTTGACGATGTATTATTAGTTCCACATAGAAGCAGAACTGCTTCACGTTATGATATTAAACTGGTACGTAACTTCTCTTTTTATCACTCTGATAACACATGGGAAGGTGTGCCAATCTTTGCTGCAAACATGGACACAACTGGAAGCCTAGCTATGTCTAAGACATTAGCTGAACATGCTATGCCAACGTGTCTGCATAAACACTATGAGGTAGATGACCTAGTACGTGAATTATATTACCCTGAAACTCAATGGTATAGTATAGGTATTAAAGACGAAGACATTTTTAAACTAAATGAGTTTATGGAAAAATCAGGCGTTAAGCCTAATATATGTATAGACGTAGCTAATGGTTATACAGACGACTTTGTTGATTTCTGCCACAGAGTAAGAAAACATGTAAGTAAACATACTATTATAATGGCTGGAAATGTCTGTACACCAGAGATGGTACAGGAATTGATCTTGCATGGTGGAGTAGATATTGTTAAGATTGGCATTGGTCCGGGGTCAGCATGTACAACAAGATTAAAAACTGGTGTTGGATTTCCTCAGTTATCCGCTATAATAGAGTGTAGTCATGCGGCACATGGTTTGCGCAATGGAGATGGAAGACTAGGATTAGTTTGTGCTGATGGAGGTTGCAGAACTCCTGCCGATGTGTGCAAAGCGTTTGCTGCTGGTGCAGATTTTGTTATGCTAGGCGGCATGTTGGCTGGAGCGTACGAGTGTGAGGGCGATTGGCAATACGAGTGGGTATCAGATGGTAAACATGACTATTATCATAAGATGGTTAGAACGTCCCTAAAGTTTTACGGCATGTCTTCAAGCGAAGCGCAGTCAAAGTATGGTGGAGTGAAAGATTATAGAGCTAGTGAAGGTCGTGTAAAAGAAGTGCCATACAAAGGACCAGCAAAAGATATTATATTGGATGTACTTGGTGGACTACGAAGTGCCTGTGCATACATTGGAGCAACCAAGCTAAAAGATATGAACAAGTGTGCAGAGTTTAATTTAGTAAACAGAACTCATTTTGATCAAAGTATATAAGGAGCTTTAGTAATGAAAACTATTGTGACTATAGCGCATCCTAGAACTGGATCAACTTTTTTAATCAACTTTTTTGCCACAGAAGAAAAAGAAAGCTACAACGCTAAAGAATTTTATGGCAACTTTTTGCCAACGCGATATAAGCAAATAAAATATATATATTTTAAAAATGATATTTCTATTCCATCCTCATACCAATTATTTTTAGATAAAGCAATCTACATATTATCACAAGTAACACATTATAAAAGACCTCTTCAAGAAGTAATACAGGAGTCTTCAGATATATGCAATTTAGATATGATTAATGACTTTACCAACACGTTGAAAGGCTTAAATTATGAATGTTTTTTCTATAAACTAATACGTAATGTTTACCTTAAAGGTGAAGGTATATGGCCTGATTTTGTTAAACATTGCTCACTAAGTGCTGATACAATAATAATAAATTACAGAAAATCTATTTTAGATACATATATTAGCCTGAGAAAAGCAGAACAAACTGGAATTTGGATGGGGAAAAAGTATAAGGAGGAATATGACTTTTGTAAAGTAGTTTGGGATTTAGAGGATTTTAAAGATTTTTCTCTAAATTATATCAACTATTATTATGATATATTAAAAATACTAAAAAAAATAAAAAAAGATTATGTGATCATTAACTATGAAGAGCTATGCAATAGTACAAACAAACAAAAATTTATTAGTGATAAAATTAAATTAAATAAATATATTAACAAAGAAAGCAATGTAGCGAAACAATCAACTACAAAAAATATAAAGGATAACTTTGAAAATTCAGAGCAATTTACAAAACAAGTTAGAGGATTAAAAGATTCTCAACTATTTTTAGAATTATGAAGAAGTAGTAGAATAATATGGTAATATCACATAGGTTAAAATACATTTTTTTTCATGTACCAAAGACTGCTGGTACGTCTGTAAAAAATATATTATTATCTCCACAGTTTAAAGCAGACGTAGTTGGCAAATGGGACGGAATGGATAAATCTAAACTAAAAAATAATCCTCTTATAGATTGGAACTTAAAACAACATTCTAATATAGCACAAGCTAAAGAATACTTTGAAAAGCACACAAACTATAATTATGATGAATATTTTAAATTCGCATTTATAAGAAATCCTTGGGATAGACAGGTATCTAAATATGAGTTTTATATGCAGAAGATCTATTACCAGAAAAATGCATCGCCAGTAAACGCTGAATTAGCTAAAAGGTTTAAGAATTTGCCAGCTAAACAATTCTTGATGAGTATTTTTGATAAACAAAATAGATTTATATGTGAGGGTGATAGTGTTGCAGTAGATTTTGTAGGTAAATTTGAAACATTGTACGACGACATGAAACAGATAATTAATACCATACTGCCGGGACTGCCAGATTCATGCTGGTCATTGCCTCATGAAAACAGTACCAAACACAAAGATTATAAAGAATACTATGATGAAGAATCTAAAAACAAGATAGCAGAAGCCTGCAACAAAGATATACAATTAGGTAACTATCAATTTTAGGAAGTGTATTATGGCGTTACCAGCTATTATTATTTCAACACTGTGTTATTTATGGACATGTACATTTTGTATTATAGGGCGAGACTATCCACACGCTGTGATGTGGTTCGCTTACGCCTTGGCAAACTTAGGATTATTATGGTATGAAATCGAAAAAATGGGATGATAGATTTATTGGATTAGCTAAACTAGTAGGATCGTGGTCGAAAGACCCATCAACTCAAGTGGGCGCTGTGATAGTTGACGAAGATCATAGAATTATATCAATTGGATTTAATGGTCTTCCAAAGGGCGTGGAAGATAAACACAGTAGACTACATGATAGAGATATAAAATACGAAACAATTATACATGCTGAAGCTAATGCTTTGATGTTTGCAAATAGATCAACAAAGAATTGCACATTATATACTTGGCCTTTTCAACCATGCTCTAGGTGTGCTGGTTTGATAATACAATCGGGAATAATTAAAGAAATAGTTTCAATAAAGAATACTGATTCACGATGGGAAAAAAATTTTAATTTAGCCGTGCAAATGTTGGAAGAATCAGGTATAATACTAGAGTGGGTGACAGATGGACAGTAGAGAAAAAGCCATAGAGACTTTAGTTTTGGATTGTATTGTTGCCCACCAAGAAACTATACTAGTAAAGTTGATTTCAGAACTAGAAGCAAACTATATAGAACTTGCTAAATTATCTAGCATGGGAGAATATCAATCAAGCTGGACGCACAAACAACTATTAGACTTTATAACATATGAAACTTAGAAAGGAACGACATGCCAAGCTTAGAAGAAATGTCTATTGCACATCTTAACAATGTACAAAAAGCTATTAATGATTTGCAAGCACAAAAGACTAATGCAGAACAAGAAATAGAAAAGTTACAACAATACTACGAAGAAGGCAAGAAGCAAGTTGAGTCGCAGACTCAAGAAGATTAGTTTTAGCAGAAAGGAAAGTGATGATGAATCATTATGAATTTTTTGATCGGTTGACGAGTGTTGCCAGTGCGTATCGCTGGGGTGTTGATCACAACAGGGTTGAAGCCGTTATCCGAAGCGGTCCAAATAGGGGCCGTACATTGAACCCAGTTACAGCGTTAGCGCATAAATCTGGTTTTGGCTTGTTCGATAATACCAGAGATGGTACAGAGCAAGCAGCAAGTCTTTTGGGCCTGTCCCGAACGGCAGCAAGACAAGTTTATAGTGCTATTTTGGGTACTCGTAATAGAGGTAATACTCAAGTACTGCGTGGTAGAATTCGTTCAGCATTGGAGGTTTAAATGAATATTAATACTTGGTTGGGCTGTGGGAGGTTGACTAAGGATGCAGATTTTTCTGTAACCCAGAAGGGTACGTCTATGTCTAAGTTCCGCATGGCGGTAAATGACAGACGTAACGACGATACTCTTTATCTGAATGTTCTTTGTTTTGGCAAAATGGCTGAAGCGTTGAAGGAACATTTAACTAAAGGTAGATTAGTAGGTGTGCAAGGAAAGATTAAGATTGATGATTATCAAGACAAGGAAGGTAAAGATAGAATGTCAGTCTGCGTCATGGCAGATGAGATTTCACTTGGGCCTTCATCTGTGTCTGTAAAGGAAACTTAATGGCATGACCTATTGATGGAAAGAGTGGCTCGATGTGTCTAGGCATGTCGGGCCATTTTTTTTCTAAAGTCTCACTTGACAAAGGACGATACTATGGTATAATAGAAATACTTCTGCCAAGAAAGCCAAGTTACGGGGTTCTTGCGCGAGGCAGATGTCACACCAAAACCCCCAACACACAGGAGTTTAATAATGGGAC
>Ga0257110_1000663_pt1 | contig 16209 bp, 26 predicted proteins | sample LP_taG_7_FD_190184 | JGI IMG/M metagenome (GOLD analysis project Ga0257110, IMG submission 190184) | Marine microbial communities from Northeast Subartic Pacific Ocean, Canada - LP_J_2015_P26_10m | ecosystem: Environmental > Aquatic > Marine > Oceanic | place: Canada: Northeast Subartic Pacific...
CAACACCACCTGTGATATATGCACCAGCAAATAATAGTGGTGGTAAAGACTCTGCCTTTTCACCATCTACTTGTTGTCTTGTAGACCTAATTAATTTTCTTTCTTGTAGTAAACTTGGTAGACTTGATCTCTCTACAACTCTAAACCATTTGCCGTCACCTGCGTCTGATAATGCCTTAATTAATAACTGATATGACCCTTGTGTAACTGCCGTACTCATTGAAGCAAAATTACCACCTGGTTTCTTTTGACCTGTCATATCTACAAAGTCATAGACAGCAATTATAATTGGGTCGCCTTCTGGACTTTTAATTGAAGATAATTCTTTGTAAGCAACTTGTTGTGTTCTTACATCAAACTTTGCTTTTCCAGCACAACCTACTAACATTAAAGATAGTAGGAATATTCCTATATATTTAAACATTAACTATTGTCCTCTTTAGGCATTGTAAAGACAGTTGTTGTTCCATCTGTTTCGGTAACTGTAACTACTACATTACCTGTGCCTCCAGGAGTTGACCACTCAACAGTTTCTCCCCCAACTGGATTTGTAAATGTACCTGAGTCTTGTTGAAGACCATCAGCGCCGAATACATTGTCTGTAATTTGTTTTGCAAGAGCAGTATAAAATCTACTCTCTATATTTGCTTTAAATTTAGCAATAGGTGTGTTCTTTGCGTCTGATTTTAATTTTTCAGCATCAGCTTTTTGCTGTGCTTTGATAGCGTCTTTACGAGTCTTCTCTATGTTTTCAATTGTAAGATAGTGTGATGATTTTCCGTTACCAGAAAACGATGGACTACCAAACTTAAAGGTCATTTCGCTACCTTTTGAAGACTGAATAGATAATACTACTAAAATTGTTGCTAATACTACTGATAATTTTCCCATAAATTTCTCTCTTTACAGGTATATTTATAAGAATTACTTACTGAATTTGTCTGTTAATTTGTTGACCAGATCAAAAAGAACCTTAACTTTTTCTTCTAAAACCTTTATTCTATAATGTGCCTGCGCTAAAGTTACAATTAATAATATAAATGCAACTAACATTGGCCATAATAACTTACCTAACGATACTAAATCACTCATTTCCATAATTATCCTTTTGTTTATTCGTAAATTTTTTTTCTCTCGTATGCCTGGTCGTGTCTACCTGTAATCTCTAGTATTTCCCACTCGCCATTTTCTAATACTCTTACTTTAGCATTTACTTTATCACAAGTCATATTGTATATGCCTTCTTTATCTTCACTCTCTTTGTATTTTCTTTCTGCTTCTCTTTTATTTTTCAAACAGTCCATTAAGTTTTCACTTGCCACGTGGTCAACTAATTTTCTTTCACCTGTTGCCTCATCTATTTCAAAAATACATACTGCGAATACAACACCATCCTCTGGTGTAGATGAAGACTCTTTATGTTCTTCTTTCATAAATGTTTTGTGTGTATGTTTCTTTTCAATAGGACAAACTTGGTGACCATCATCGCCACATCCTGTGCAATCTGCAAATACTAAACTTATTCCACCTAGTAATATGAAAAATGATAGTAGTCCTGCTAATAGTAATCTTCCTTGCATATCTTTTCTATTCTATAATTTTAAGTAATCTAATACCGTATTTTGATTGTTTATCTTTTTGTAATAGTGCTTTTACTATCTCACAAGCGAATACAACTCTCTCGCCATTGACTTCCCTATCTGCTAATCTTTTAGATTTTAAACATTGACCTAAGTTTTCTTTAAATACCCATTCAATTCTTTTGCCACCAGCAGTTAGTGTTAATGCAATTACTTTTTCTTGTTCGTATTTTTCTCCGCCAGTATATAATTTGGCTGCGAATACGCTAGTTGCAAACAATAATAAAAATAATATACTAGTTAATTTTTTCATTGAGTTTTTGTGCCTCCATTTTGATAGATCATATTTCTATTACTATCTTTTAATTTCTCAACATCATCTCTAAGGATTTTTACATCCTCTTGTAATCTCTTAATGTTGACCCCATTGTTCATCATATTTTCCATTCTATCCTGAACAGCTTCCAATTGTCCTGCAATGTGTTCAATCAACATAAATTGTTCAGAGTCAGCAGGTGGTGAACCTAATTCGCCTCTCGGCCATTTGATTCTAAATTCGTTATTCTTATCTATATCAGCACCTAATGTAGAAGTTACTTGTGTTAAGTCTTTTTCTGCAAGTGTACTTTTAGTTTCTAACATTGTAATACGCTCTAATACACCGAAGTATGCCCAAACGCCAACTGCAACGGCAGCCACTATGGAGATTAAGTTCTTCATTGGCATTGAAATTGCTGTCTGATCTGATATGTCTAGTCTATTTTTCATCTGTTTTTGGTTCGTAATACTCCTTATATTTATCAAGCAAATCGTTAGTGATTTTCAATTGATTACGAATTTGTGCGAAGTTCTTTGCTAATAGTTCAAAGTCTTTGTCTGTAAGACCCCATAGTACAGGATCAATACCGGATTCCTCTAGTCTTTTAAACACTTCTTCAGCATTCTTACTAGTGATAATAATCCATTTTAAGTTCTCTAACTCTAACGGAGTTGGTGTGTTCAGATTGAGTTTCTCCCTCTCAACCTTTTTCTTAAATATTGTTAACTCTTTGACACCCGAACAATTAGTAAGGAATATACTTAGGATTAGCAATACTAGGACATTCTGAATTAATTTCAGACTTTTTTGTAGCATTTTTTTCTTCTTCAGTTAATTCGGCGCCACTTGCTATTTCAATACATCTTGTAGCCAATGCACTAGCACCGTTTGTTATTCTTTCAATAGACTCTGTTTTAGCAATTGCAAGTTTGCCAACATCTCTATTCTTTTTGTTAAACCTTTTGTCTAAATTATCAAGGTCTTTTTTAAGAACACTTACTAACTCATTCATCTTTTGATTAGCAGCAAGTATATCTTTGAAATCGTTTTTTTGTTGTGTGATAAGTTCTTGCTGATCTTGTACAGCAGACTCTAGTTTAATTTGATTTGCTTTTAATGTAGCATTATCTGATCTTAACTTCATCACATAAAGACCACCGCCTATTACAGCGGTGGCAATTATACCAATAAAAAATATTTTTACTGATCCAAACATATTATTTCTTCCAGAACACAGCTTTGTCTTTGATCCAATCCCACTTATCGTTTGCGATCCAACCGATTGCTATGCCTATAATTATTCCTAATGTAAAAAACATATTATTTTACTCCTTTTATTTTGGCATTTCTTTTTCTATGCCCATTCCACGCAACAAAGCCACCTATTCTTAATGACCAATATGCGAGATAGTTCATAAGATAGAAACCATTAACATTGATATTAATATCTCTAAAGATTTCATCTGCTCTTTTTTGAGATATAACACCTAAAGTTTCTCTCTTACCTTCCATTAATAAGGTTTGATACTTGTAAGCATAATCGTGTACAAGACCTCCCATTAATAACACTCCTACTGGCGAGAAAAACGGATGCAAAAACTTAGGTATACTTGCGCCGTCAAATGTAAACCCAGCAGGTATTACAAATTTTTTGTCGTTCAATTGGTAGTTATAGTCTTCAGCAAGTTCCCAATGTCTGACACCGAGTAACCACAAAGCTATTCCTTTCCAAAATCCTTTACCTTTTGTTTTGATAGGTATAGGTCTTAATACAGGCATTGCTGTACTTTTAAATGTATAACATTTAGGTTTCTTTTTATCAAGTAAATTGATAAGTGATCCTACTATTGCTACTATAATTAATATAGTCCACATCCAAAATTTCATTGCTAAACTTATTATTATTTCCATATATCTCCTAAGGTCTTTTTAAAAACTCTTTTGATTTGAATTTTACTTTTGCTTTTGCTATTTTTCTATCTAAAACTTTACCTTTTAGTTTATTTGATATTTCTAATTTTGCTTTTGGTAAAGTTGAAGCGGCTAAACCAACACCACGACCTCTACTACCTTTAGGTCCAATGTCTGTACCCTTTGCACTCAATGAAGCCATAGGTCTTACTACACCTGCACCTCCTACTGTTACAGTAGATAAATATTCTTTTAATGTTTTAACCATTATATTTGTCCTTGAAAGTTGTGTATTTTTTTTCTTCTTCTATTTTAAATTCTGTTTTACCATTTAGTTTTTCGTCAAGTGCTGCTTCTATATTTTCTATCTTATTAATAACACCTCTTAATACTACATTGTTATTGTCATCACTCTCTTTAATTTTTCTTTTAAGAGGTTTAGCAAACATTAAAGGATCTCTTTGATTACCTTTTTTATATTTGTCGTGTGATTTAGTTAATGGGTGTTTAGCGTTAGGCGCCATATCAACACCACCACCTGCAACAGAATTAGCTGGTGCGTCTTCATCAATCTTGTTGATGATCTCGTCTATCATTTCTTTATAATGTTTTGGCATAGTCAAACTCCGATTTTAATTCTCCATTGTTTTCAAATACATCAACACCAAAACAATTCATAACAAACTTATCGTCTGTTAATACTTCCGGTATCTCTCTGCTTTCATTTAATATATCGTCATAGAGATTGTTGTCTTTTAAATATGTAATAACAGTAGACTCTATTATGTCTTTATGTATTGCATACTTTTTATTTTCTCTTAATAGTAAAGCGGCTGCAACTGCAAATGATCCTAACTTACCTTTAATACCTACTTTCGCAAGTAATCTTTTTAAATTAAAAACAAACCTATGTAAAACGGTATAGGAACGCTTTTCTAATGTTCCTTTAATAGTTCTATATTTCTGTAATACTTTACCATCTTTATCAATTATACCATACTTAAAAGCAGGTTGCTTGTCAAAAGGTGTTACTAGCATTTTAATAACTCTATATGCGATAAGTAAATCAACTGGTCTATTTGCCATTACATTTCCTTTAATAATTTTTTAATACTCTCATCTACTTGAACATTGTTTAGTTCGTGTGGATACAAATAATCTAAATGAATTAAAACTGTTTTTAGTATTGGCCAGTATTGTTCGTCTATCTTGTATAATAATAATACACAAGCGGCCTCTACACCAAAAACATTTTGTAAAACTACAATGTGATTAACAATTAGTCTTACTTTTATTTCACTCGTTAAAGTGTATCTACGAAATAACCTTTTAAGATACTTGAATCTTTTTAAGTCATCATAAAATTCCTGCTCTTTTGCAAAAGTAGGATTGTCATAGTTTTGCTGTGCATACAGCAACCAAGTATCTTTAGTTATCTCTTTGAACATAATCTACACTAATTTAGCGTAGACCTTTGATGTTCCTGTTTTTAGAGTTTCATAAGATACTTCCATCTTTAATCCACCCTCTTTTCTATGAGATATACCATCATCATTTATATCAGAACCATCGGTATCTTTACCAAATCTTCCACCAAATTGTTTCAATTCAACTGTTGTTTTTCCACTTGGTCCTTCTAGTGTGCAATCGCCACAAGTAAGACCTATTCTTTGTAACTTTTCTTTTAATTCATCAACTGCAAATTGTGGTTGTAAGTATTCCCTTTCGGCAATAGAACCAACAAATGCGTTAACTTTTTGAAGAACAGCAGCGTCTTGGATATTGTGAGCACCTGAAGCACCATCTTCTACTGAATTTGATGTAGCAGTGCCAACTTGACCACCATTATAACTGTGTTCATTCACGTGTTGTTTAAATGTTTTCATTTTTTTCCTCTACTTCTTTTTCTTTTTTATCAATCTGTTTTTCAGATTGAGTTTCGCCTAATACATCTTCTTCAAAATCTTTTACAGATTCTTCATTAACAAATGCTTTAAACTGTTTTACCATTTTGTTCTCCCTTACTTAACTTTAAAAGTTTTTCAGTTTGTTGTAAGGCACCATAGATAGCATTTAAGTTAGCCTTTTGACCACCTAATTCTTTCTCCATAGTTTCTATACCTTTTTTTGTTTTATCAAAATCAGCTTGTAATACTGCTAATTCTTCTTGCAATACTTTTTCATTTAACATATTATATACTCCTAATTATTAACTTACTACTTGACCGTTTCCGCCAATCACATTCCATTTACTGTCTTTAAACATTAACATAACACTTCTACCTGGTGCGTCTATACTTACTTTGACACCAGAACCAGCATTAAAGTTTGCAGGTGTAATATCAACTGCATTTGTACCGCCAGTAGATTTGTTAATTATAATTTTTACTTGTCCGTCAGCACCATCTTCTAAAGTACACGGAGCTGTTTCTGCTGTAGCATTAACAAGAGTTGTTGACTCTGTTACTGTTATTGCTAGAGTTGATGAACCATCACCTGTTAAACTTTGAGATGTGTCTTTAAGTCCAATCCAAGAAGGTATATTATTGAATACATCTTCCGCTGTAACTTTTTTATTGATTGGTGTTCCTGATGGATTATCTATTATGTGAAATAAATCCACACTTGCTAATGCGTCACCTAGATCGGTCAACGCCGTTATTTTCTTGTCTGCCATTTTTATTCTCCTGTTAACCCCTTATGGGGAATGCTACTCTAGGCATATACCTAGATCAATTTATTCATATAGTATATATAAGGCCCCTAATGGGGCCCTATAAAATTATTTATTACGAGTTAGATGTTAAACATACTAGAGTAGTATAAGATACTCTACCTGCTCGTCCACCTGAACCAGTAGTTTTTAGAACCCAACCTGTGTGAGCAACCTGTCCAGATTGCGTTTCAGATGTTGTGTAGTTAAACAAACCATTAGTTGCGCCACCTATAAAAGTATTAGCACTAGTGTTTTGATATAACGAAGTTCTATTAGCACTTGAAGGTGCTACATTCAACATAGTCGCTGCCCATAAAGGTGCTCCTGCTGCTGAATCTGCTTTAGTCCAACTTGACATATTATTCTCTCCCTTGTTAAATTGTTAAGGTACTCAATTTGTTAGTATATGATACTATTTATAAGAAAGAATACTAGAAGCCTAGTTTTTTGAGTTGTTTAAGTGTGTTTGGAGTTGATGTATGAAGTATGCCAATACCACCTTTTTGTGTGAATTGGTCTGTGTTTTTCTTGTAATCGTCTATTAGGATCGCAGGTTGCCCTGCCACCATTGCGTATTGTGATTTTTGTACTCTCTTAACTAGATTAATTCTACCAGGTGCAATCCCTAAATTAGTTCTTGCCCAATGAGATTTACCAGGTATACAGTTAGGATCAAAACTTTCTTCTACATATGCTGATAGTATGTGTGGTTTATGTGTACGGATAAAAGACCATAACGATCTACCACCAGGCATCCACGGCATAGTGTGCCAAAATCTTGGAGTGTCTTTGATTGGTTGCCACTTTTCAGTCTTACTTGCATAAGACCATTTAGATATAGGCATACCGGTTACTTTTTCAGCCGCTTTTTTAAAGTCGCAAAGAACACCGTCCATATCACAATAGATACGAGGTAACATTATACTAGTATTTGTAATCTACTTTAGGATTCATCTCAGGAGAAGTCGCAACTTTACCTGACATTGTTTTCTTTTTAGGATCTCTAGTATCTTCGCCAGTTTCTTGTTCTTTCTTGCCTTTGTCAGCAGGATTTTCACCTTTGATCTTCTCGTCTTTACCAGGGAATGTTCGTTCAGCGTCTGTCTTTTCAGCTGCCTCATTCTTTGGTACACAGTTAGGGACTGTCTTGCCACCTTTTTGTTTAGTACCGACTTGTTTATGAGAATCCCAACACGCCTCATCTACTTCAGCTCTCATTTGAGCAAAAGTTTTAGTGCCATTAGAAGTAATTTCTTCAATAGATTTATTTACCATATGACTGATAGGACTTTTCTCACCACCAGCACTTCTTTGATGTGCATTTGCTTTAGCAGTTTGAGTAGTATGTGTTTCGTTGACTTCTTCTTTTTTAGATTTTGCTTTTGCTTTTTCAGCATCTGCTTTTTCTTTTGCTTTAAGTTTTTTAACTTCAGCAGGAGTGCCATCGTAAGCGTCTTCTTCTTTAACTTCTTTTTTATGTTCACTATCTTTCATTATAGTACCATCAGGCATTTTGTGAGAACCTTTTGGTATATCTTTTTCTTCATTTTTAGCTGTGTGCATTTTATCTACTTTGCCAAAAAATGCTTTCTTTTCAGCACCTGTCATATGACCTAAAGGTTTACCTTCTTTGTCTAATGCCTTTTTAAATTTATCTTGGTAGTCAGATTCTAAAACTTTATTTTGCATAAGTTTTACAGTATCTTCAATACTACCTTCTTTAGTTTTTAAATATTTTTCATTCATTTTAGTTTTTTCCCGTTACTTGTTTTGCTAAATCTTTATCTGCACCACCCCAGGTACCAGATGATTTGGTTACAAAAGAGTTTACTCTAGCAAATGCCCATTGTTGTTGAGTTGTTCCTGGTCTGTGACCACCTCTCCACGCTGCCATACCTCTATCGTAAACTTTTTTAAGTACACCATATGGCATACCTGTTTTTTCTGCTTTGTTTTTTAGACCTTTGATTTGTTCATAAACTAATTTAGCACCTGCGTGTACATCTTCGTTAGTTTTTTTTAATACTTTCATTACATCTGGATGTGTTGATAATCCTTTTGCAAGTTTTTCAATTGCCTTAACAGCACCAGAATAGTCACCACCTTTGTATCTAGGATCGTTTGCAATTCCGTATGCCTGTTTAATTTGTTGTGAAGTAAATGCCGTTTGTGCCTCTGCTACAACTGTTGCACCATAATTATTTTTTAAATCTGTAGCATACTTGTTAAGGTCTGCACCTTTGCCATCTACTTTTAATGCCTTTTGATTACCAGAGATAGTGAAACCTTGTTTTGCTAAATCTGTTGAAGCCTTAGACATCATATCGTGTGTTTTAAAAGATACTGTCATCTTTTTAAACTCTATTATTGTTTCTTCTTTTTTAACTTCTTCTTTTTCTTTTTCTGCTTTTGCTTTTAAATATTTGTGTGCAACACCTACTGTTAAAGGTACTTCGCCTGTTTCTTTATTAGGTTCTGGTTTAACTGCCTTGTTCTTTTCGTTTTCTAATTTAGTTTTAAGAAGTTCTATCTGACCTTTAGCAGTAACTAATTGTGCTTCTAAAGCGTCTGTATCTTTTTCTTTTGCAAGAGCAATCTTACCTGCAGGACCAACCTTGCCATCTTTTCCAGGTTCTAATTTAGGTTCTTCTTTATCTTCTTTTACAGGCATACCTTTTTGTACCATACGAGATAATGCAAGACCTGATAAGAAAGGTATCTTTTTCTTTCTTAAAGCACTCATAGCACTATCAGGTATTTGTTTGAATATCTTTCTTAACTTGTTTGCCTGATCTATTGAAATTGTTTTACCAGACATACCAGCATATTGTTTTGATAGTATATCTAATTGACTTGCCGTAAATTCTTTTAATTCTTCTTCTTCACCTAAGATTTTCTTAACTGTACCTAATGGTAAGTTTAATGCCTTAGCAATTTCTTTAGCAGATTGACCTTCTTGGTCAGCAGTAAATATATCTTTCATTCTGCCTTCGTCTATCTGTATCATTTGATCCATTAATGTTCTAATATGTGTCATTGTTCTCCCTTATAGTGCCGAATAAACTTCGTCCCAATTTTTAATTTTTCTTTTTAAATCTGCCATCATCATTTTTTCTAATCTTTGTCTGATTGTAATAGCGTCATTACCAATAACTCTAGCATAGTTATCGTGTACCATTTCTAAACCTTTGTATGCGTCTGCTAATTTTGTATCTCTTAAAATTTCGGCAGCGATATATCTTCTAGTTTCAAAGTGATCGTTCTTAGCTGTCTTTGCTCTAATGTACTGTAAATTAGTTTTAGTAGCTTCAGCAGCCTCTAATAAATTTTCTCTTACTTCTTTTAGTGTTCTACTCATATTCTTTTATCTCTAGTTTTAGTTCCGAATCACCTTTAAGTAATCTATGAAACGATTCTTTGTTAATATGATATGTTTGCCCTATTTTAATTTCAAAAGGCAACTCATTATCATTTTGTAATTTCCATCCTGTACCCCAAACAACTTTTATATCACGGTCTTTTTTATCTATGTGCCATATAAGTTGATCTTGTTTCACATCTTCTTTAATAACTCTAGTAAATACTTTTTTGTAAATACTATTTTCAAAATCTTCAAAAGGTTTATAATAATTATCAAGTGAGTTCATTACCAATAAAAATTTCCACCACCTTGTAGTCCTAAACTCTTTGCATATCTAGGCAAATTACACGCCCAATATCCAGGTGTTGTTTTATCTTTTTTACTAGCACAATTGTGCCGAGCAGCAAAGTTTTTTCTAGCCTCAGGATCATTCAACTTGACTTTTAGTCCTGTCGTATCTCCCCAACTAACTTTCTTAATCTTATCACCGTCTTTTACAAAGACATAAAACTTTTTAGGTCCACCTTTTTTAGGTTTGTTTAAAGGCGGATCTTTTTCGTCTTCTTCTTGTATAGGGCAGTCTAAAGGTACTTTTTGATTTTCGTATAAACCAAACTCACCAATGTCTGTTTCTAATAACTGTTTATCCCAATCGTTCAATTCAGTTAATAGTCCTTCACTATACAATGATCTTGCCTCACTAAACAACTTATAAAATTCTTCACTATGAACACGATAAATGTTCTCAGCAAAAGGTATATTGTTTTCAATATGATAGTGTACCGACTTTGATATTCTATCTTTGTAATCTGCAAAACTTAACATTATATATTCCTTATCATTTTAGATACAACCTCAGACAATTTTCTTTGCCATTCTTCTTTGTATCTTTCCTTATATTTATCTATTGTTTCACTTGTAGTTGCCCAATCGTTGATATCTTTTACAGAAATATCATCACTAATTGGTCTTTCTACTACTTTTTCACCTGAAGTACCGTCAACGGCAGGTTTATATGCACCACCTTGATAATTAGGGTCGTATCCGTCTTGTCCTGGTGTAACTGATACAGCGTGTTTAGCATAGTCGTGTCCTATATCGTATGACTCTTTCTTAAATTCACCATACATTTTCTTGTACTTTTGAGTATGTGTACTAGGTTTTGTCTTTGCGTCTTTATCTCCTGGCGCTGAATCGTTATCATTTTTAGTAGTATCTGTCTTCTTAAAATGATCTGCTCTTTTATCTTTTGTGTCTTTTGACATATCTTTGTAATACTTTTTAGGTTGTGTGCCATCTTTTTTCTTAACATCTTTGTCTTGTGGCAACCTATCCATATCTTCTTTGGTAGAAACAGCTGTAAAGCCGTAATCTACATCTAAATTGTGTTCTCGCACTTGTGCCTCTCTATCTGCTGGATCAGGTAAACAATCCCATATCCAAGCTTTGTGTAAATTATTTTTGTTATCTTCTAGTACAATATAATTTGTACCTTTTCTAATCACTTTACCATCAATATCTTCTTTGATATATTTAATTTGATCTCCTATATTGAAGATCATTTCTCTAATGTATAAATCTCTAATTTGATTTTGTTCAAATTCTTGTAGAGATTTTATTGGTCTGTAATTTGTTTCGTAAGAATAGTTATCTGCTAATCGCATTCCTTTTCTTACATCTTTAAATAAATCATCTGCGTTTCTGTATCCTGTAGGTACACCTTTTTTAAATGTATTGTAATCATCTTTTTCAGCGGCATCCCTCATCTTACTTGCCGACATTCCTGATACACCTTCTGCGTCTGGATCTCTTTCTCCTGCTGATATAACTTTGATTGTTTCAAAGTCATAGAAACCGTGTCTATTTCTTTCTCCATTATATTTTTTAAGTATAGTTTCAAATTCTCTTACTCTATCACTACCTACTACCATCTTAATAGCAGTATATCCTTGTTTGTGCAATTTACTTGCAATATCTAAAATCATATTTGTGTTACTGATTTCAATGTTTCTACTATACTTAGGAAACATAAATTTCATATGAGTTAATTTAGTTCTAGGAGATAGTGGATTCTTTTTCTTGTCTTCACTTCTACTTAAAAATATTTTAAATGCACTTGAAGCAGAAGCAACTTTTTTAATAAGTTTTTCGTGTCCTACTGTCGGTGGATTAAATCTACCAAATGTAAATGCAATCTCTCTAGTAGCAACTGCCTCTGGCATATTTTCTATTTCTTTATCAGTAACTACTCCATCATCTAATATTTTTTTACAGTATTTGTAAAATGTTATGTAGTGATATTTTTCTAACATCTTATAGATAACTGCCTTAGGTAATCTATTCTTAATACCGTATTGTCTTATTTCTTCAGGTGACATATCTGTATCAAACGCCTTTCTTCTTTCTGCGTCTATGTCATCACCTACTTTTATTATAAGTTGTATGTCGTCTTCTATTTCTTCTAATTTATCTTTGATCTTTTCTTGTAAATCTAAAACATCATTAGCACTTAAACCTTTTAGTTCTTTGTAATCTATTATATCTCTTTTTAATTCGCCTTTGATTACATCTATCTCTTGTACTTTTTTATTAAAGTCAGAAACATATAGACTAGGATCAAATGTAAAATCTTCAGGTCGTTTAATAAATTTGTTTTTACCTATATCAAATACTGCGTCTGCCTTTTTATTCTGATCGTCATAGGTTGCCTTATCTGTTATAAAGTAATAGTTAATAGGGTGGTTTGTACCTGGTATTAATTTACCTTGTATGTTATCAGCGTTTTTAGTTGATAAGAATTGTTTAGATAATCTTAATCTTTCTTCTTCTTGTTTCTCTTTAGGTACATCAAACAAAACATTAATGTCTAGGTCAGCGTCATCTCTATATCTTTTAGTTAAGATAGAACCTATCAAAGAATAATCTAATATAGGATATTCTTTTTTAAATTCTGTAAACTGTTTCATTATCTGACCGATAATCTTACTTTTCATTTTAGGACTATCTGTATTAGCATTATCAAATACACCTGGTGCATATCCTTTTCTAGGTATATCTATAACTGCCTCTAGTTTTAAGTAATCTTTAAATCTCATATTCTTTTCTTTGCCTCTAACTCTCTTTTAATCCAAGACATTGCAATTCCATTTTCTGGTTTAGTTCTTAATCTACTTCTTATAAAACGAGAAGCAGTATTTAAAGTTTGTGTAACTAATTCTTTATCGTCCCTATTGTTATCTACAATTAACATTTTACTATGCCCAAATACTTTTTGAAATGCACCCATATTTGATTGAACACCTTTCCAACTTTTCTGTACTATGTATTCAGGTATTGATCTACTTCTAGTTCTATTTCTTTCTATTGCAACATCTAAACTTGTATTAACAAATACCATATAACAATCGTATCCAATGTTTCTTAATAAATTATATTGTCTTTGTATAACTGAATAATCTCTTGCTGTACTATCTATAATCATACCTAGTCTACCTTGTAAGTATTGATCTAATTGTTTACCTACAAATGCCTTTGCACCTTTTCTAATCATATCTCTAAAGTATGCTTCTTCGTCTGGCATTTTCAATGACAAATTTGCTTTTCTTAAATCTTTTTCAAACTTTATATCACTATTAACAAGTTTCAATCCTGTACCTGCAAACGCACTTGAAGTTACAAAAGTTTTACCTGACCCAGGACCACCTGCTAAAAAGAACGCTTTGAATATACCAGGATCATAAACACCTTCGTTGATATATTCTCTAACTTCTTGTAAAGTTTTTTTCATTATCCTTTTACCCAATCTTTAGCAATCGTAAAGTTTGCTCTACTAAATTCTAATCTATCTACAAGTTTAACTGCACCTGCTTTTTTATCTACTGCAACAAAACCCTCTGGATTAGTTACTCTATATCCATTAGGTGTTCTAATAAAATGTCCTATACTTTGTATCTGTGATAGTTTTTGTATAAGAAAGTTCTTTGCATTACCTAAACTCACGTGACTTGCAATAGCAAAGTATAATGCACTTCTATTTTTATCTATAAAACTTAAACCGTCTTTCTTTGCCTTAATGTATTTCTCTTTACCTTTAGTAGTTTTTCTATCAGAAATTTCTGCTGTTAATATTTGATCGTAATAATCTCTAAACATATCTTGCAAAGTTTTAACTTTTGCCATAGAGGCACCTTGACTATTTTTTATGTAGTGATTGAAAAATGACTTTAATCTAAACCCTACTGATAAAGGATCATTTGATTTCATTACATTTAATAAAGGTGCTGCCTTTGCTAAAGAACCTTCTGCCATTCTTATTAGTCCGTCAAACCTAGATAGTTCTCCAGTTGTAAATGTAGATGAACCAGATGTATCTGTATAACCTGCACTTGCTAAATAGACTGCCGTTGAACCTGTCTTACCACTAACAGTACCAAACCCAGCACCTAAAGATGACATAGTTTTACCTGTGTAGTAAGTATGAAATACAATACCTAATCTTGCTCTACTAATTTTTCTACCTAAAGCAGATGATACTGGTACTGCATATGTAATAGTGTTAGGTGTAAAAGTTATCATTCTTTCACCATCTATGTTTGCTACTTTAGTATCGCCTTTTGTAAATAGTAAATCGCCTTGATAGATACCTGTAATACCTAATCTCTTTAATTCTTTTAAACAAACATTTAATTTTTGTGCAACAGGACCAGAGTGATTACTCGCAATGTCGCCAGGTGTGTAATTGATTTTAGGTGTTTTATTGAAGACTGATTTTGTACCGACAAAGAATTTGCCGTTCTCAGGATTTCTACCTGCAACAATAGCAGGAGCGCCGTCCCACTTAACAGACATATTAACTCGTCCGCTAGCAGACCCAGCTAACATATTTCTAACTGACTTTAAAAAACTTACTGCGTTACGACCACCATCTGAACCACGATTAATTATATCGTCTTCTAGGTGTTCTAAATGCGTATTCTTTTCTGTGGTAATAAAACCCTTAAAACTAAACATATTCCTCTCATTGTTTCCATCAATATAATAATCACATTTTCCATATAAATCAACTAATACTATTTATAAGTTTTAATCCTTTGCTATTACAAAAGGACTTGATGAAGAAGACCTTGAAGAAACATAGGCAAATACAGCTCTAACAACATTATCTTGTACTTTTCCTTTAGTTTTAAAATACTTATCTAGTACAGGTCTTATAGCATTCATAACTGTTAAACCAGATATAGCACCTACATCTTCATTAAATTTTTTCTGTGATTTAGGACTCTTGTCTGCGTATAATTGTTTGCCTCCACCAAAGTTTATATAGTTATTTGCGTCATCTACATATTTCTTATAATTTTTATTCCATTCGTTTCTAATTTTTTGTGCAAAAGAAGGATCAACTGTTTGAATTATTTTTGTAAATAAAGGTATACCTACAACTTGTCCTCCTAAAGCTGAAGCACCTTTGTATTCTAAAACAACCTTTACTCCTTGCTGTGGTTTACCACTAGCAGCTGGTGTGTGTCTTACTTTTATAATAGCTTCTTTGTCGTCTGATTTTAATTTAAGTTTAATATCTCTACCACCTTGATAAGGTTTATCAAAGAACCAAACTTTCTTACTGTTTTTTGATAGTAACTTATAACTACCTTTCATAGGTTGCCAAGGTGCAACACCTATGCTAGTTGTTTTTGATAAAAGTTCTTCTTCTCTTTTTCTATCAAAGTTAACTTTAACAATCTTTATTCTACTACCTGCTTTTTTAAGAGATAGAGGTAATAAGTCTCCACTTTTTATTAAACTTCCTACACTCTCATTTAACTGAGCAAAAGATAAATTATTTTTTTTAGTTTCTGAATCTTTTTCTAAATTTTTTAAAATACTTTTACACTTAACCGTAGCAAAGTATATATCAGCAGGAGACCATTTGTTTATATCACCAAATGCTTTACCACCACCTGATTTTTCACTTTGTTTATTTGCTGACTTAAATAACTCACCAAGTGTACCCATTATTTCTTTATCACCTCTAACATAAAATATATTACCCCATTTTGGTGGGTTTATTTTAGATGATAGTTTAGGAGAAACTGAAGCTAATTCGTTTAGTAATTCTTTTGCTATTAGTAAAGATGATTTAAACCAGTCTTTATTGTTTTGTAAATAATTTAAAATATCTTTTTCAGACTTATCAATATTTACTTCTCTTGTTCCTGTAAATGCGTCTTTAATAATATCTTTATATTCAATTTTAAATGTAGTAAAGTCTTTGCCTGATTTGGGGTCTAGGTAGGTATCAAATTCTTTGTTTGCTCGTTTATTA
>Ga0257110_1000671_pt1 | contig 16125 bp, 16 predicted proteins | sample LP_taG_7_FD_190184 | JGI IMG/M metagenome (GOLD analysis project Ga0257110, IMG submission 190184) | Marine microbial communities from Northeast Subartic Pacific Ocean, Canada - LP_J_2015_P26_10m | ecosystem: Environmental > Aquatic > Marine > Oceanic | place: Canada: Northeast Subartic Pacific...
ATTTTTATAAAAAATCTAAATTATTTTTTCTCGTATTTTGAACACCCACACGAGTAACCAAATATTTTTAAAGAACAACCGCCTCTGAGGACGGACGCGTATTCTAACTAAGATATTAGTAAGAAGATACCTTTTTTTTGATTAATTTTTAATTAATTTCTTTATCTACTAATTTATGAGAATTTAGGAATTTCATCTTTGATCTAAGTTCATTTCCAACTGTCTCAATTGGATGAGATTTTGTTGCTTCTCTGTTACTTTTCATGAAGGGCCCACCAGATCCATCATTACTTTTTCTGCAATCATTAAGGAACTCATCGGCAAAATTTCCAGATTGAATATTTTCTAAGATACCTTTCATAGCCTTTTTAGTTTCACTTGTGATAACTTTTGGACCACTAAGGTAATCACCATATTCAGCGGTGTTTGAGATTGAGTAATGCATGTTTGCAATACCGCCTTCTTGAATTAAATCTGTTATTAATTTTGTCTCATGTAAGCATTCGAAATAAGCCATTTCAGGACTATATCCTGCTTCTACCAATGTTTCATATCCAGCCTTTATAAGAGCAGTAATTCCTCCACAAAGAACAGCTTGTTCTCCAAATAGATCTGTTTCTGTTTCTTCTTTGAAGGATGTTTCTAAAACGCCAGCTCTAGTTCCCCCATTTGCTTTTGCGTAAGATAAAGCAACATCTTTTGCTGAGTAAGATTTTTCAGAAATTGCATCTTTAAAAATAGCTATTAAAGATGGTACTCCTCCACCTTGAGAGTATGTACTTCTGACTGTATGTCCTGGACCTTTTGGGGCAATCATAATTACGCTATTAGATGAATCAGGAATAATTTTTTTAAAATGAATATTAAAACCATGTGCAAAAGCTAATATTGCATCAGCTTTTAAATTAGGCTTAATTTCATTTTCATAAATATTTTGCTGAAATTCATCTGGAGCTAAAATCATAATCAAATCAGCATCTTTTACTGAATCTGAAACCGTGGTAACTTTTAGACCAGCTTCTTCAGCTTTATTCCAGGATGATGATCCTTCTCTTAATCCAACAGTAACAGATACTCCTGATTCATGAAGATTGTTTGCATGAGCATGGCCTTGTGATCCATAACCTATAATAGACACATTCATGCTTTGAATAATCTCAAGATTTGCATCATCTTCATAATATATTTTCATAGTATTCCTTTTATTATTTTTTAATTTTTAATTTTTAATTTTTATCTTCAACTGCAACAAGAACATCTATAAGTTTATTGATCTGTCTTAATATTTGTCTCAAGAGGTCATCACTAACAGTCGTAGTTATTGATAGATGAGAAACCTCATTCTCTTTTAAATGAATATTTAGCATTTCTTCAACATATTTATAATCAGTGACATTAATTACTGGATCAACATGCAAGCTTTCAATGTTGTATCCTCTTTGGTGAAATAAGCCAACAACTCTTACAAGACTTCCAGGTTTATTTTCCAAGATTATTGATACTTTCCTTTGCATTAAACTTTATTCCCTTTTCCAAGCCACATATCTTTTAAACTTCCATTTGGGGCTACAAGCATTGGGTAAACATGCTCACCTGGATCTACATAAACATCGACAAACACTAATTTATCTTTCAAAGAAAAAGCTTTTTCTAGACCACTTTTAAGGTCTGAATTTTTTTCTATTTTAATCCCAACATGGCCAAAGGATTCTGCTAATTTTATAAAGTCTGGTAAAGAGCTTTGATATGTACTTTCTGAATGACGACCTCCATAATTCATGTCTTGCCATTGCTTAACCATTCCTAATGCTTCGTTATTAATATTAATAATTTTTATAGGGAGATTGTATTGAAGACATGTTGATAATTCTTGAATACACATCTGTATACTTCCTTCCCCAGTTATACAAACTACTTCATCTTTAGGAAAGGCAAATTTAACACCCATTGCAGCTGGTAATCCAAAACCCATGGTGCCAAGGCCACCAGAGTTTATCCATTTTCTTGGTTCATCAAAATGATAGTATTGAGCCGCAAACATTTGATGCTGCCCAACATCAGAAGTGACATAAGCATTCCCTTCAGTTATTTGATAAACGTGCTGAACTACTTGTTGAGGAAGAATTTGAGATTCATCAGTTTCAGAAAGGTATAAATCATGATTTAAGCCATGTTGCTCTGTCCATTCTTTTATTTGTTCTTTCCAGGAATCTATTTGAGAAAGATCATAGTCATCATTTGAATTATTAATAGTATCTATTATCGCTCTAAGAGAATTTTTAACCTGTCCAAAAACAGCAATATTAGCTTCAATTATTTTTGATACCGATGAATGATCAACATCAAAATGAATAATTTTTGCATTAGGGGCAAATAACTTTGGAGTATTTGTAATTCTGTCATCAAACCTTGCTCCAATAGCAATAATTAAATCTGCATTATGCATTGCCATATTTGCTTGATATGTTCCATGCATTCCCAACATACCCATAAATCTAGAATCAGTTGCTGGATAAACGCCTAGCCCCATTAGTGTATTCGTAACTGGTATATTTAAAATTTCATTCAATTCATAAAGTTCTGAAGATGCGTTGCTATTAATTGCACCGCCTCCAGCATATATAACTGGTTGTTTCGCTTCAAAAATAGCATCAACTGCTCTTTGAATCTGTTCTTGTTCTGGCTCTACGGGTGGATTATAAGATCTTATATCTACAGAATCTGGATAGCTATACTCATGTAATGTGTCAGGAGCTGTTGTATCTTTTGGAATATCTATGACAACTGGGCCAGGTCTTCCAGATGTAGCAATATAAAAGGCTTCTTTAACTATCTGAGGTATTTGAGATGCATCTTCAATACTAAAGCTATGTTTTACAATCGGTCTAGATATACCAATCATATCTGTTTCTTGAAAGGCATCTGTTCCAATTAAATGGCTTGCAACCTGCCCTGATAAGATAACCATAGGTATTGAATCCATAAAAGCAGTGGCAATACCTGTTATGGCATTTGTAGCTCCAGGTCCAGAAGTTACAAGAACCACACCTGGCTTGCCAGTTGATCTTGCATATCCGTCTGCAGCATGAGTAGCACCTTGTTCATGTCTTACTAAAATATGGTCAATTTTATCCTGTCTAAAAATAGCATCATAAATATGCAAAGCTGCCCCGCCAGGGTAGCCAAAGATTAACTCAACGCCTTCGTCGTGAAGAGCGTGCATGAGCATGTCACCACCAGATAATTTCAATTTTTTACCAAAAAATGAATAAGAATTAGGTTTATATTATTTTATCGCTCAAAAAACAAGTTTTTATTAGGTTTTTAAATGTGTTTTTTTAGATTTAAAATTAGATTATTCATATCTAAAGGCATTGGTATCTCAAATGAGATTTGATCTTCCTCTCCAGGTAAAGCAAAAGAAAGATATGTTGCATGAAGAGCTTGCCTTGGAAAGGACCTGATAATTTCAATTAGCTCAGCAGAGGAGTCTTTAGCTATTGTTTTACTTGGATCATATGTTCTGTCGCCAATGATTGGCAGTTTTTTGGAGGCTAGATGAACTCTAATCTGATGAGTCCTTCCTGTTTCAATAGTGATATCAAGGACACAATAGTTATTTATTTTCTCTTTTAGTTTTACAAAAGTAACTGCATCTTTTCCATCAGACCTAATTGCCATCTTAGTCCTATTATTTTTATCTCTTCCTATTGCATCATCAATTTTAAAACTTCCTAGTGTTGATCCGGCAACAACAGCAATATATTTTTTTATAACCCTCCTATCTTGCATTTGATTAATAAAATGATTTCTAAAAGATTCATTTCTTGCTACAAGAAGAACCCCAGAGGTATCTTTATCGAGTCTGTGAACTATCCCACTTCTGGGGATATTCGTTAATTCAGGATATCTATTAATAAGTCCATTGGCTAAGGTTCCGTCGAAACAACCTGATCCAGGGTGCATTACTAAACCTGCTGGCTTATTAACGATGATGAAGTCGTCATTTTCATAATGAACTTCAAAATCTATAATTTGAGGATCCCAAGAAACTTTTTTTTCCTCAACTGGATTAATTTCAATTTCATCATTTTCTTGAACACTTTCTTTTGGTTGTGCAATATCTCCATTAACCAATATTCGCCCATCTATGATCCATTTTTTTATTTGTGTTCTTGAATAATCATTAAATAATTCAGCCGCAGTTTTATCTAATCTTTGATTTGATAGCTCGACAGGGACGTTTTTTATTATGGTCATATGAACTTTTTTAAAAAAAATTAATCTAAATAGAGTATTTAAAGCTTAAATTACAATAATACGGGTAAAATGTGAAAATAATGAAGCAAAAAAAAATCTTAAAGTTATTTATAACTCCTATTGTAGCTCTCTTCTTGCTTGGTTGTAATTCTGATGGTCCTGAAATAGAGCAGCCTGAGAAAATATATTACGACCAGGCTCAAAATAGAATGGCAGCTAAAAATTTTTTTGCTGCTATTGAGTCTTTAGAAGCTATTGAAACACGATATCCTTTTGGGAAATATGCCGATCAAGCTCAAGTTGAATTAATCTATGCTCATTTTATGAATTCAGCACCAGATGCATCTCATGCCGCTGCAGAAAAATTTATTAGGCTTCATCCAAGGCACCCAAATATAGACTATGCATATTTTATGAAAGGTATATCAAGTTATACACGAGATGATAGTTTTATATACAGAGTAACGGATACTGATTTATCAAATAGAGACATAACAGGTGCAAAAGAGTCTTTCTCTGAATTAAGTGAATTTTTAACAAGATTCCCTGATAGTCAATATGCAAACTATGCAAAACAAAGAAATGTTTACTTAAGAAATATGATTGCTAGAAATGAGTTAGCAGCAGCCGACTATTATTTATCAGTTAATGCTTATGTTGCATCTATCAGAAGAGCTACATATGTAATTGAAAACATACCTAACTCAAGTGAAAATTATAGAGCTCTAAAAATATTGGAAACCTCATACAAGGCCTTAGGATATTCTGAGCTTCTTGAAGATGTCATTTTAATTATTTCTCTAAACTATAGTGATGAAGAATCTAAACAGCCTGAAGATAGTTCTGGTTGGTCATGGAATTTCTTAAAAAATAATAAGCCAAGCTCACCTGAGTAGATGCTTCTCCTAAAACTTCTTCCTTTATTAATACCCTTTTTTATTTTTGTAATTGTATTAATCGCAAAGTCCTATATTCGATCTTTATTCTCTCCAAAGAAAGAAAAGAAGGATCAGGCTATGCTAGCTTGTGATAATTGTGAAACATATACACATGAATCATTACTAATAAAAAAATCAGGTAAGAACTACTGTTCTAATAAATGTTCTAATATTTGATCTTTCGCATCACAATAAACATTGCTGGAATATAAAGTAAAGCAGTAATAGTAGCTCCTAAGACTCCAACACTCATTGCCCAAGCTAAGGGTTTAAAGAAAACGCTAGCAAATATTAAAGGTAGAAATCCACCAAGAGTTGTTAGTGAGGTGGTAATAATATGTCTAGTAGATCTAATAACGACCTCAACTAATTCAGCTTTAGTTATTAATTTCTTTGCTGCTTCTTCTTTAATATGAGATAAAACAATAATTGAATCATTGATTGATAGTCCTATTAAGCCTACTGCACTGATAGTAGCAATAAAGCCATAATTTTGTTGGCCTAAAAATAAACCAACAAAGGAAAGCCCAACTGACAATAAAGCAACAGAAAGGATAAGCCCTGTTTCTCTGAATGAATTTAGCGCTAGCACTAAACCAATGACTATAAGCACTAAATATATAAGAGCAGATGAATATATCTGAGCTTGAGATTCTCCTCTAGATTCAGCTTCTCCTAATTGTTTAAGGGTATACCCGATAGGAAGTCTTGATTCAAAAACAATAACATCTTCTTTAAGATATTTTTCAGTTGCAGATGGTAGCGTGCCAGTCCAAACCCAGCCTTGTACAATATTACTTCTCTGGCTATCCCTTCTTGTTATTGTAGATGACTTACTAGTCAAAGAACTTGAACCAAAACTATCCAAATATTCAAAGCCATTTTTTGAAGGGATAGTTAAAAAACCCGTATTACCCGTTAAGTTTTCCGAGTTTACTATGCCTGAAAGTCTTATTGGTATTTCTTTGTTTGAATCTAGCATAGTGCCAATAAGGATTCCATTATTAGCTGCAAGCATTTCGCCAATTAGAAGTTTTGTATCACGACCAGATAATGAAATATTAGAACTATCAAGTTCAAACTCGATATTGGTTATAGAATCAGAAGTTGCTGAGCTCGTAAGGAATATATCTGGAGCATTACTAACAATTAATTCGAGCTCTTCTCCAAGTATTTTTAAGACCTCAGGATCATCTCCAAGAATTACAAAACTAACATCAGAAAAAACTGGTGGCCCAGAGGTGTAACTATCAACGAGAATTAATATATCGGGATTGCTTCTCACCAATTTTTTTGACAGTTCTGGAAGATTTTTAATCATTTGATAGTAATCTTTTGCATAAAAAACTGATTCAGCAGAATTATTAGATCCCTGTTTTTCCTCTCCTCCTACAACATTAAATAAAACTCTTGGGCTTCTTCTTCCAATAAAGGAATAGTCTTTTTCTATCTCTATCAATCCACTATCAAGTATTTCCTCTCTTATAGACTTAACTCTCTCAAGAGTTAGTTGGGATGATGCATTATTAGGAAGTTGTATATTCACTCTAAACATATCTCTATCTTGAGCTGGAAAGAAGTCCTTAGGAAGAGTGTTGAAAAGGAAAAATCCTAAAAGTGGCAATGAGACAGAAATTAATATGGCTCTTTTGGGAACTGCAAAAGCCCAATTTAAAAAAGCCCTATATTTCTTAAGAATTTTTTCATTACTATAGCCTTCTTTATAAATGTCCACATTACTAAAATAAGGTATTTTTTCCATATAGCTCATGAGAACTGGAACCATCAAAAGCGCTAAAAATAATGAAGACACTATGGACAATATCACTGTGGTAGCTAGTCCACCCACAAATTCGATACTTGATCCTTGTCCGGTGACTATAGGAAGGAAAGAAAAAACTGTAGTCGCTGTTGCAGCCGCCAATGGAGCTGAAAGTTGATGTAAGGATTCTGAAATTGAGTCAGAAGTAGAAAGGCCCTTTGATCTTCTGAACTTATAATCCTCAACTACAATAATTCCATTATCAATCAGTAAACCAAGCGCGATAATTATTCCAGTGATAGAAGTCATATGAAGAGGAAGGCCAATAAATCTGCAACCAACCATAACCAAGCAAATCGAGAAAGGAAGAATTAGGGTCACAATAATTGCTGATCTTATTCCAAGAAACAATAAGCTAATACTAAGAACAAAAAATGTTGCTAGCGAAAAACTCTTTATAAGCTCATTAAACTTTGTTGTTGTATATGAAGACTCATCATAAATACGTTCTATTGATATCTCTTCAGGTAAAGAGGCTCTAACTTCATCAGCTACAATCTCTGCTCTTGCTACATAATCATGAACTCTCTGAGAGAAGGCTCCTGTCCCTGCTACAGAAACGGTTATTTTTCCGTTATATAAAAAAATATCCTCCACTGGTGAAACTGGTCTTTTTTCTATCTTAGCAATATCTTCTAATTGAATTATTTCAGAACCATTGATAACTTTAATTGGAATTTCAGAAATCTTTTTAATACTTTGGATGTTATCTTTAAGTCTATAAAGAAACTCTGAATTTTTATCAGAAGAAACACCGATAGATTTCTTACTGTCTAGTGAACTTATAGATCGTGCAATATCTTTATAGGTAAGTCCTAAAGAAGACATCTTTACTGAATCTACTTCAATGATAATTTCTTCATCAGTAGATCCAAAGATAGCTGTTTTGTGTGATGATCCTATAAAGCTTAATTTTCTTTTTAACTGTTCTGCCAGTCTAGACATCATTATTAATGGCAACTCTCCATCTCCATTCCAGGAAATAGCATATTGAACAGTAATTGGAGGACCACTAGTTCTATCAAGAAAAATCTCTACTCCAGGAGGGGCATTAAATTGATCTAATTTATTTTGAACCATAGACCATGTTTGTTCGATTAGATCTCCTGGTACTGTCTGTTCAAGCTCGATAACAATAGTTCCAAAGCCTTGAGTAATGACTGACTCTATATCATCAATTTCTACTAATTCTCTAAGTTTTAATTCAAGACCATTAATCACTTCTGTTTCAATTCTTTGTGGAGAAGCACCAGAATAAAAAATGCGAACGCCACCCCATCTCTCAGCTAGCTCAGGATTCTCTTGAACAGGCACAGATAAAACAGATGAAATGCCTGCAAGCAGAATAAAAGATAAGGTAAGAAATAAAATCCTAGGTCTTTCAATTAAGAGTTCAATAAATTTCATTACTAATTTAGTATTTTTCCTTCGATGATTTTTTGAGCGCCACCTAAGATAACTAAATCACCATTTTTTAAAGTACCATTCACATAAGCATATTGGCCTTCAAAATAAATAACATCAACAAGATCTCTAACAACTTTTCTTTCCTCATTTATAGTATAGATAGCCCAGATCCCCTGTTCTGATTGAGAAAGAGATTTAATTGGAACCCAAGTACCTCTTCCACTTTCAATAGTTTTCAGGTTTAACGTCGCTACTGAGCCTGGATTAAAAAAGGTATCGAATACAAATACTGCCAATCGGTTATTTGATCCTCCTAATGACATAGGTGCTAGTCTTTGCAATTTAGCTGTTGCAGAATTATTTCCAATTTTGAAGTTATAAATACTGCCAATTTTTATTTTGTCTATATAACTAATAGGTATTGATATATGTGCTTTCACATTTCTTGAATCTAGAACTTCAAGTATTGGTATTCCTCCATTAATAACAGAACCTGTATCTAAATATCTATCCTGAACAATTCCATCAAATGGAGCTAATAATTTTGTTTGTTCAAATTTAACTTTATAAAATTCGTATTGTGATTTTGCAACAAGCTCTTCAGAATTTGCATTGTCCAGATCTTGAATAGAAATGTGCCCTTTCTTTCTAAGATCTTTAGATCTGTTTAGAACTTGAAGTGCTAAATCATATCTTGCCTTAGATTGATTGAGTTGTGCTATGGCTTCTCTATCGTCTAGTTCAGCAAGAATTTGACCTTTTATAACCTCATCACCTATACCAACATTTATTAATGTTATCTTTCCAGGAATTTCAAAAGCTAATTTTGATTGTTCTGATGGTAATAATTTTCCTGGGAAGTCTCTTGAAACACTGTAAGAGTCAAGAATTTTTACTTCAAGTATTTCAAGCGCATTAAGACTTAAATTAAAAAATCCATTGATCAGAATGATTGTTAAAAATATTTTATAAGTTTTATTCATATCTTTATTCGTTTGACTTTAGCTTTTAAAGTATTTAATGTTTGCAGTGTAAACATAATAACTAAAATGTGTGCAGTGTCAACATTATAGCGAACTAATTAAAATGAAAAATTATCATCATGGAAATTTGAAAAAAGAGCTTATTGAAGCCGCTTGTTTTTTATGTGAAAGGGATGGCTATACTAAGCTAAGCATAAGAAGTTTAGCCAAAGAAAGTAATGTTTCACAAACTGCGCCTTATAGACATTTTAAAACAAAAGAATGTGTCTATGCAGCTGTTGCAGAGGAAGGCTTTAAAAAATTAGGAAAGGTTACCTATTTTGATCCATCAAAAAAAATCTCTAAGAAAAATTTAATCGAAAGTTGTGAAAAATATATTGCATTTGGTTTAAGAAATGCGCATACATATGACTTAATGTTTGGGACTGCAGTTGGTAAATTTTCAATGTATCCAGAGCTATTAGAAGCTGCAAATTCCTCTTATGCAAACTTAGTTACGAACATTTCGCGCTTGACAGGAGATAACACTGAAACTGTTTCTGCTAAATGTATTACTATTTGGTCTATTATCCATGGTCTAGTCGGTATTCTTAGAAAAGCAGAAATGGTTGGAGATGATCTTGATACTTCACAATTGGGTCCGATTTCTGTAGCTCAAGATGTAAGCAAAAATCTTATGCCTTATCTTGATAAGGTTATGTCAGGAATTATTGAGAACTAAGTATTTCAATATTTATCTTTTCAGAAATAATTGGGTCTTTATGAGGTATATGTGCATAGTTCCCTAACAACAATTGAAGTGAATGCTTTCCTGGCAGAAGCTTTATAGTTGTCTCAGTTTGTCCTTTCCCAAAATGTATATAATTTTTAGAACTTGGTATAGGTCTATCTAAATTTGGCAATTCAGCATCTATTATTAAATGATGATGTCCAGAATCACATCCATCAATTCCTGCTGGAGCAATATTAAAATTTTTGATTCCAAAAACTAATTTTATTTCTGAAGTATCACTAACGTATCCATTTTCAGGACTTACAAAAAAAACTTCTGGTTGACCACTTTGACACTCATTATTTTCAGCAAACAAAATACTACTAAATAATAAAAAACCAATAAAATATAATTTATTCATAACTACCATCCACATAAGTAAGTGTATTTATAATATCACTATTCATTGATTCAATGACTTTAGCAATCACAACTGTATGGGTATGATATGGGACCATCACATCAACTGTACAAAAAATATTTGCCTGAGCATTTTTTAAAAAAGGTATTCCTGAAGTATCCCATTCATCATTTTTAAATCTATCCCCCTCTTCTTGAAAGGAACTACATAAATTAGATATTTCTTCCTGATTCTTATTAAGAAGATTAATACAAAATTTTGAATCTTTAACAATAGAATCATGAATTCCTGCTGTTTTATTAATACAAACAAGAAGACTAGGTGGATCAATAGAAACAGAGGTTACAGAGGAAACAGTAATAGCATTAAAATTATTATGAGCATCGATATTCGACATTACGCTTACAGAATAAACGTAGCTTCTCATTGCTTTTCTAAAATTGTCTTGAAGTGTCATGGATGAATTATACTTAGTTTAATTATAAATATACTTACTAATTTAGTATAAATATGTGAGTTGATTTTAAAAAATTAAATGAAAAATAACATTAGAATTTCTGGAGGTTTGCTTAAGGGTAAAAAGATACCCTTTGATTTTAAAGAAACTTTAAGACCAACTTCAAACAAACTTAAAGAAATCATTTTTAATTGGCTACAGTTCGAGATACAAGATTGTATTTGTTTAGATTTATTTGCAGGAACTGGTTCTCTAGGTATAGAAGCTTTATCAAGAGAATCTCCTAAAGTAACTTTTATAGAATTGAATAAGAGAAACTATTCTGTGCTTTCAAAAAATATCCAATCACTTGGAGTAAAAGATAAATCAAAAGTATTCTTTAAAGATGCATTTGATTGGGTTAAAAAACAGGATTTATCTGAATTTGATCTAATTTTTTTAGATCCTCCATTTGGTAAAGAATTTGAGTTAAAGATACTCAAATTGTTATTGCGGAAAGATGAAATGAAGCCATCCTGTAAAATTTATCTCGAATATAGTAAATTTACAGAAATTGAAATTCCTGATACTTATAAAATAATTAAAGAAAAGTCTGTCGGAGACGTTAAAGCATTGTTACTTCAAAAAAATGAAAATTAAAATAGCAACTCGAGAATCAGAACTTGCTTTGTTCCAGGCAAATTTTGTAACAAAAAAAATTAAAGAGCTAGATAAAAAGATACAAATTGAGCTGGTTCCAATGAAATCTGAAGGGGATCAAACGGAACAACCTCTTCATGAAATTGGTGGTAAAGGCTTGTTTATATCTAAGTTAGAATCTTCTTTAAAAAAAGGTGATTGTGATATTGCTGTTCATAGCCTAAAAGATGTCCCAGCAAAACTTGAAAAGGATTTCACTATTGCTGCAGTATTTGAAAGGGAGTCCTCATCAGACATGCTTTTATCAAAAAAAGGTTTATCTATTCTGGATTTTCCTGTTGGTTCAGTAATTGGCTCTTCAAGCCCAAGAAGAAAAGCTCAAATTAAATATATAAGGCCTGACCTTGAAGTAATCCCTGTAAGAGGAAATATTGCTACAAGAATTAAAAAACTCAATGACAATCTTTTTGACGGACTAGTCGTTGCTAAGGCTGCTATGAATAGATTAGAGCTAAATACAGATAAATGTTATGAATTTACAAATAAAGAAATGCTTCCATCAGCGTCTCAAGGATATGTAGCCGTTGAATGCTTAAGTTCAAATACAGAAATTATAAAAATATTAAATCAAATAAATAATAGTAAAGCGATGTCTCTTGCTAACGCAGAAAGACTTTTTGTTTCTTCGTTAAATGGATCATGTCTTTCCCCTATCTCTGTCTTATGTTGTGAGACATTAAGCGGAATACAGATATCTGCTAGAGTTCTCTCTCAAGGAGGTGATGAGCAAATTTTTAGAGAGATACAGTCATCATTTGAAAATATTCATGATGATATTATTTTATTAGCTGATGAATTTATATCTAACGATGCACATAATATGATTTTAAGATAATGATAATTAATACTAGGCCGATCAGCCTTTCACAAAACATAATTACTTTGTGCCAAGATAAACAAATAAATTTGATTAATGCTCATCTGTCAGAAATAAATCAGATAATGCCTGAAGATATTGTTGATGATTGGGAACTGAAACTGACTAATTTTCATACTTATGAAAACTTAGTTTTTACAAGTCAGTCATCTGTAAAATATGGTCTAGAACTTCTTCGAAGTAGAATTGATACAAGCAAAATGAACAAAAATGTTTTGTCAGTTGGACTTGCTACCAAGAAAATACTATCACATGAAAATATCTCTTCGATCTCTCCAGAAAATCAGTCATCAGAGGGTATATTGGATATATTAAATAGCAATTATTCTGGAAAGAGTCTTCTCTTTTGTGGAAAGAATTCTAATAATAACCTTCAAAATACTCTTAAAGAGAGAATTGATGAAATAGTATGTTATGAGCTTATTTTTAGCAAAGATCAGTTAAATAAAATTCCAAATGGCTCTGCGATTGTTTTGATTTTTAACTTTCTTACACTTAACTTTATTTTAGATAACTTTAATTATAAATCTCTAGCAAATAAAGTATTTATAGTTGCATCTAAAAAGATTAAGGATAGGGCAATCAAAAATATAAAAGCCATTAAAGATTTAGGGATTGAGATAGTTGTTTCTGAACAGCCTTCTGATGAATCAATGCTCCAAGTAGCAAAGAAATTTATTTAGTTTTCTTTCCATTTCCACTTTTCATGGATGTAAAGAATTCATCGTTTGTTTTATGAGATTTTAATCTATCTATCAAGAATTGAATTGCTTGAGCATCTTCCATTTCATCAAGAATTTTTCTGAGAACCCACATTCTTTGAAGTTCATCTTCTGCTGTAAGAAGATCTTCTCTTCTTGTTCCAGACCTTCTGATATTAATTGCTGGATATATTCTTTTTTCAGCAATTTTCCTTTCTAAATGTATTTCCATGTTGCCGGTACCTTTAAACTCTTCATAGATCACTTCATCCATCTTTGATCCAGTTTCCACAAGAGCTGTAGCTAAGATAGTTAGACTTCCACCCTCTTCTAAATTCCTTGCTGCACCAAAAAATCTTTTAGGTTTTTCTAAAGCATTAGAATCCACACCACCACTAAGAATTTTTCCAGAGGCTGGTTGAACAGAATTATAAGCTCTTCCCAGTCTGGTAATTGAGTCAAGTAAAATAACAACATCTTTCTTGTGTTCAACAAGACGTTTTGCTTTTTCAATAACCATATTTGCAACTTGAACATGTCTGGTTGGCGGCTCATCAAAAGTACTTGCAACAACCTCACCTTTAACTGTTCTCGACATTTCAGTAACCTCTTCAGGTCTTTCATCGATTAGAAGAACTATCAACTCAACTTCTGGATTATTACTTTTGATTGAATGAGCAATACTTTGTAGCATTAATGTTTTACCAGCTTTGGGTGGTGAAACGATTAGACCACGCTGACCTTTTCCTATTGGAGCTATTAAATCAATTATACGTGATGATAAATCTTCATTTGATCCTGTACCTTGTTCAAGGATTAATCTTTCATTGGGAAATAAAGGTGTTAAATTTTCAAAAAGAATCTTATTTTTTGTTTTTGATGGCTCTTCGCCATTTATTGTATCAACTTGGATTAGAGCAAAGTAACGTTCCTTATCCTTTGGAGTTCTAATTTTTCCAGCAACAGAATCGCCTTTTCTCAAACTAAATTTTCTTATTTGATTTGGTGACACATATATATCGTCTTCACCAGCAACATAAGACCCTTCTGGAGATCTTAAGAAACCAAATCCATCATTAAGTATTTCAAGAACTCCACCACCATATATATCTATACCCTCAGATGCCTTATGTTTAAAGATTCTAAAAATTATTTCCTGTTTTTTGAGCCTACCAACATCTTCAAGGCCTAGCTCTGTAGCTATTTCTACTAATTCATTAATTGGTTTTATTTTTATTTCAGTAAGGTTCATGTATGGGTTTCCGTTCTATTTTTGTTTGAGGGGATTTTGATATTTGATGGCATATAGCCGAGATTTGAAAATGATAGTTCTTTTTAATTAAAGATGCAAAGTTTATGTCTTAAATTAAACTGTAGTACTAATAAACTCCTCTAGTTGTTGTTTGCTTAAAGCCCCTATTTCAACTCCAGCAGGCTCACCGTTTTTAAATATTATTAATGAAGGGATGGATCTAATCCCATACTTTGCAGCGATTTCACGATTAGAATCTACGTCCATTTTACAAACTTTTATTTTACCTTGATTTTCAGAAGCAATTTCCTCAACAGTTGGAGACAATTGCTTGCATGGTCCGCACCATTCAGCCCAAAAATCTACTAATACTGGCAGATCTGAATTTAAAACATCATTAGTGAAATTTTCTTCATCTTGTATTTCTATAACGTTACTCATTTATGTTTTATCTCCTTGGAAATTTCTTTAGCGGCGTATGTCAGAATCGCATCCGCTCCAGCTCTTTTGAAGCTTATCAATGATTCTAACATAACATCATTATCAAGCCACCCCTTATCTATTGCCAGTTTAAGCATGCTATATTCTCCACTAACTTGATAAGCAAAAGTAGGTATTTTAAATGTTTCTTTAATTAGCGATATGATATCTAAATATGGCATTCCAGGCTTCACCATAACTATATCAGCCCCTTCATTTATATCTAACGCTACCTCATGTAATGCTTCATTTTTATTGTGAGATGACATCTGATATGAAGATTTAGAAGAGTTTCCAAGATTATTAGCCGAGCTGACTGCATCTCTAAATGGTCCATAGAATTTTGAATTATATTTTGCCGCATAGGAAAGTAGAATTGTATTTTTATAATCTGCATCTTCCAGTGCTTCTCTTATATGGCCTATTCTTCCATCCATCATGTCTGAGGGAGCAAGAATATCTGCGCCGGCTTCTGCCAAAACTAAGGATTGTGATTTTAAAATGTCCAATGTTAAATCATTATCAACATATCCATTAACTAATAATCCATCATGACCATGATCTGTATACGGATCGAGTGCTACGTCGGCAATAATTATTATCTCAGGAAATCTATCTTTAATTTTTCTTATAGAAGTGCATATTAAATTGGATTTATTTGTAGCTTCTTTTCCAGAGCTATCTTTTTTTGTTTTATCAATTACTGGAAAAAGAGCTATTGATTTAATTCCTGTCTCTAAAACTTCTTCTATTTCTTTAAGAATTGAATCTTCACTAAATCTTGATATGCCAGGCATAGACTCAATTGCTTCGGTTCCAACTAAGTTTTCTTTAACAAACAACGGTTGAATTAGATCAGTTTGAGATAAACTGCTTTCTGCAATTAATTCAGCTATATTTGCGTTTGCTCTTAGTCTTCTGAGTCTTGTTTTGGGAAATTTTCTATCTATAAACATAATTTAATCTGTTACTGCGCCAAGACTTGCTGATTTTACGCTCTTTGCAAACTTTGCTAAAACTCCTTTCTTGGGAGGAGTTTTTGGATTCACCCATTTTGAAATCCTATTTGAAATCTCTTCATCAGAAACTTTTAATATTAATTGATCTTGTTCTGCA
>Ga0257110_1000672_pt1 | contig 16123 bp, 19 predicted proteins | sample LP_taG_7_FD_190184 | JGI IMG/M metagenome (GOLD analysis project Ga0257110, IMG submission 190184) | Marine microbial communities from Northeast Subartic Pacific Ocean, Canada - LP_J_2015_P26_10m | ecosystem: Environmental > Aquatic > Marine > Oceanic | place: Canada: Northeast Subartic Pacific...
GTTAGGAGAAGGATGGAGTAGAAGTTTCGATCATTATGTAGAAGCTTTTAAGAAACTCCTTTCTGCAACACAAGAGCATAATCTTGCTATTTTTATAGATGAAAAGCATCAAGATATAGTTTGGGAGATCAGAGATAGGTCTAAGAAAAATACAGTAATATATAATCATCCTAAAGAAAATTTTAAGAGTAATTTCTTTCCATTTTTTGATGATGTACAAAAGATAAGAACTAATCCTGACTGGTATAATAAAGTAGGGTGGTTACAAGAAAGCACTCAGGCCAAATTGGAATGGTATAATCCTATGGTTATGAGTAAAATGTTTATGCTTCATAATGCTAAATGTTTCAATCCTTTTGATACTGACTATTATTTCTGGGTTGATGGTGGAATCGCTAATACAGTTCACCCCGGTTACTTTAGCCACGACAAAGTAATAGAGAAAATAGAAAAATTTGTTAGAAAATTCTTGTTTGTTTGTTTCCCTTATGAGACAGACAGTGAAATACATGGTTTTGATATAAACGGTATGAAGAAATATGCTGGTAGCGAAACAGTAAATAGAGTAGCTAGAGGAGGTTTTTTTGGAGGTCATAAAGATGAGATCCCCGGAGCCAATGATTTATACTATGGATTGCTTAGAGATAGTTTGAGTGAAGGTTATATGGGTACAGAAGAAAGTATCTTTACTCTTATGACATATTTGCAACCAGACATCTATCAACACGAATCAATTTTAGACAATGGATTATTAGGATACTTTTTTGAAAATGTTAAAGATGGTAATATAAAATTAAATTCCGAATACGTTAAAAATAAAATACATGAGACAGAAGATGTTCATTTATATATGGTGGGATTTAATTCTCCAGAACAAATGGACATGGTTTGTAAATCTTACGAAAAATACGAACCTAAGTTTCTTAATAATACTAAGAAGTTTTTAATTAATAATTCTACAAAAGAAGATTTGTTTGTAAAATACGATGAGGTGTGCAGCAAATATGGATTTGAACAGATAAAACAAGGAAATATAGGAATTAATAGAGCTAGACAGTTAGCGGCAGAACATTTTAGAGATTCAAAAGCTAAGTATATGTTATTTTTTGAAGACGATATGCTTATTGATTTAAGGGAAGAAAGATGTTGCAAGATGGGATTTAAAAAGAATGTTTCTAACTTGTACGATACTGTAATTAGAATTATGGATAAAGAAGATTATGATTTTCTAAAATTTAGTTTTGCTGAATTTTTCGGAGATAATTCTGAACAGTGGTCGTGGCATAATGTTCCCGGAGATAGAAAAATAGAATATTTTGGAGAACGTAATAGTAGACCTTTAACCAATTTTACTAATATAAAAACAGTAAACAAAACTCCTTATATAGAAGGAGAAATTTACTATTCTAATTGGCCTCATATTATATCTCAAGAGGGTAATCAAAGAATGTTTCTAGACACTGAATGGGCACATCCATACGAACAAACGTGGATGAGTCATATATATACTTTGACTAAAGAAAAAAAGGTTAAACCAGCAATTTTACTAGCAAGTCCTATAACACATAACAGGGTTCATCATTATGAAGCGTCAGAACGTAAAGAAAACTAGAACAGTTAAAAAGAAAACATCTTCAAAGAAGAAGAATAATAATTTAATTTTTATACAAATAGCATCATACAGAGACCCTCAATTAGTACCCACTTTAAAAAGTATGATTGAAAATGCTAAAAATCCTGACAACCTCAGAATAGGAATATCATGGCAACACCATCCAGAGGATGCGTGGGACAATTTAAACGAATATAAAGACGATAGTAGGTTTAGAATTTTAGATATTAATTATAAAGAAAGTAAAGGGGTTTGTTGGGCTAGACACGCTGTTCAACAACTTTATGATGGAGAGCAATATACTTTACAAATAGATAGTCATCATAGGTTTGTAGAAAATTGGGATGAGATATCTATTGATATGCTAAAGAAATTACAAAAAGAAGGACACAAGAAACCGCTTCTTACTGCTTACATTCCAAGTTTTGATCCCGACAACGATCCAGCAGCAAGAATACAAGAACCTTGGAAAATGAATTTTGACAGATTCATTCCAGAAGGTGCAATATTTTTTCTTCCTGCAAACTTCGATTCTTTTAATGATAAAAATAGACCAGCCAGAGCAAGATTTTATAGTGCTCACTTTGCTTTCACAGTAGGTCAATTTTGTACTGAAGTAAAGCATGATCCTGAATATTATTTTCATGGAGAAGAAATTAGTATAGCTGTTAGGGCTTTTACTCATGGATATGATTTATTCCATCCTAATAAAGTAATTGCTTGGCATGAGTATACTAGGAAGGGTAGGTCAAAACAATGGGATGATGATCCTGTATGGCCTGAGAGGAATAGTAATTGTCATTTAAGAAACAGAAAATTATTCGGTATGGATGGAGAGACTCAGGATATTGACTTCGGAGAATACGGTTTTGGTACCGAACGAACTCTTGAAGATTATGAAAAATATAGTGGAGTATGCTTTGGTAAAAGAGCTATCCAGCAGTACACTTTAGAGAATAAAGAACCTGCTAATCCCTATCCGTTTAAAACTCAAGAAGAGTATGAAGGTTCTTTTCTAAAGATATTCAAACACTGTATTGATATCGGTTATGATCAAGTTCCAGAAAAAGATTATGACTTCTGGTGTGTAGCATTTAAGGACAATGAAAATAAAGATATTTTCAGACAGGATGCTAGCACAGATGAAATAAACAGAATGAAAAATGATCCCGATGGATATTGTAAAGTATGGAGAGAATTTCCAACAGAAATTAAACCTAATAGCTGGGTAGTATGGCCTCATAGTTCATCTAAAGGATGGTGTGATCAAATAACGGGAGTTCTTCCGGGATGACCAACACAGCAATATCAATGGTCTGCTATACAGACTTGTATAAAACAGAGTTTGGTGGAAGACAAAGTGCCCAATTCAGATATCATTTAGGATTTGAATCGTTATTAAAAATAGATAATGCTGAATTTATTGTATATAGCTGGCACAAAGATATGGACAGACTATATAATATAGCTAAAAGTAAATATGGTAGTGATTCTAAAAAATTAGATAAAGTACATATAATAGAATTTGATCTTTATAAAAGTCCTTTATACGATATCATAGCTAATATTAGAAAAAAAACTCCAAAGAACAGTTTTAGGTCTATAGATGTTCAATATGCTAAGTTTGTAACTCTTAATGAAACTATTAAAAATTTTCCTCATGAATATACATATTATATAGACATAGGATTATCAAGCACAGCATTGTTTCCTAATAGGTATATAACAAATAAAAAAGGGATGCATCAATATTCAGAAGTAAGTTTATTTAATACAAAATGGCTGAACAATATGAATAAATTATCTTCAAACAATAAGGTTACTGTTTTTAAAATGGATAATAGTCCAGAATTTCATGTTGAAAGTAGAATTGCTAGATCTAAATATTTAATTATTGGAGGTATGTTTGGAGGTAAAACCGAAACAACTCAAAAATTTTCTAAAAATGTCCTCTCCAGATTTTATGAGTATATAGAAGAAAAAAAGACATTACCTCCAGAAGAATCTATGATGACCAAACTACATACAGAAGATAGAGACAATTTTAATGATATTGTTTTTCAAGTGTGGAATCACGAAGACAGTGGAGATGTGTTCAAAAAGATAATAAGAGGCAAAAAAATGTTTTATAATACTTTTGAGGAATTAAATCAATGAGTGAAAGAAAAACAGACGAAATGGGAAGATACCTAGCTGAAGGTGGGGGCTATCTAGATGAAGACGGGAATCATATATCTGGTTGCTGTGTATACAAAGATACCTTAGCTATGCAACACAAAGATGCTTTTGCTACATTCAAAAAGCTTTTTGAAAAAGTAAAACCCGCTAGAGTTGTTGAAGTAGGAACATCTCATGGAGGCTTAACACTAAATTTAAGAGACACTCTTAACGACTTAGGCTTGCATAATTCTCCAATGAAAACTTTCGATGTTTTAAAAGTAGACAGTCATAAAAAGGTACAAGAAACTCCGGGTATTGAATTAATATATGATAATATTTTTAGTGGTAGTTATTTAGAAATACAAAGACCAGAATTGGTTGTTCCTTTTATAGAATCAGAAGGCACTAGTGTTGTTCTGTGTGATGGTGGAGCTAAAAGATATGAATTTCAATTACTAGCACCATATCTCAAAAGTGGAGATATTATTATGGCACACGATTATTCACCTAGTCTAGAATATTTTAAAGCACACATTATGAATAAAACATGGGATTGGCTAGAAATAGATGACACTCACATAGACGAAGTGTGTCAATCTCAAAATCTACAACCATTCATGCAAGAAGATTTCCTCCCTGTAGTATGGGTTTGTAGGCAGAAAGCATAGTCTTTTAATATGCAGAACGCTACCATACAAATAAATGCTATGTCTGGAATGGGAGATATATTCTGTGACATTCATATTGCTGTAATAATAGCAAACGCTTTTAAAAAAGAAGATTGTAATACTGATTTAAAGTTTTACTGGGGACCTCATCCTGTAGATAATAAAAAGATTTTTGATGATAGCTTTTTTGATAATTTTAATAGTGTAGAAACTATTGATAAGCCTATTACAGAATCAAACTATGGCGATCAAAAACATATAGGTTTTTCAGGCAAGTCCGGTATGCATCATTATGATGTTTTTACTAATTCAGTATCTTCTGTAGTAAATAAAGAATTTGCTAGAGAAGCCCACGTATCTGCAACAAAATGTAAAGCAGGCAATATACGTCCAAAAAACATTATTAAGTTTTCTACAACTATTTTAGATAAAGTCAAGGCTTTTATACAAAGAATACCAGAAGATCATTGTTTTATGCATATTAGAAGAAGAGATCGTACTGGAGGTTTGTGTCAGTTTCCGAATATCGAAGAGAAGCTGCATGAGTACATTAATAATAATTTAAGTAATCAAAATATACACTTGGGTTCTGACGACCTTGGGTTGGTTGAAAGAATAAGCAGTAGTAGAGATAATGTTTATCACTACGACTTTAGTAGTCTAAAAACTTACAAGTGTAATGTTCAAGCAGAAAGATTTGAAGATGTTCTGGCAGAAATGATTAGCGTCAAATATTGCAATAAGATATATTTACACAATGATTATCACTGGGTCTCAAATTTTCTGTACTACGGATTTACTCATGGAAATCAAAAACCCGTAGAAAAAATTAAGTTTTAAAGAGTCGGAATAACTATTCCATAACCTTCATAACGTCTTTGTTTGCTATAAGTAGAATCTTCTAAATGTTTTACATGTTTTTTAAAGTGAGAGATGTAAGCACTCGACGGTAAGCCAGTACCACTTCTACCTCTTCTTTTATGAGACAAATACAATGCTGCATAACCAGCGACAAAAGGATTGCTCATACTAGTACCCGACATCATCGCGTATCCACCGGGAACACAACTTAGAATATCTTGACCGGGAGCTAAAAAGTCTAAACTGTTTCCACTACAAGTAAAAGATGTTCTTCTTAAATTTCTATCAATAGCACCTATACTAACTGTTTCTTTATATTTAGCTGGGTACATAATATCCACGCTCGGACCAGAGTTTCCGGCAGCACAAAAAACAGCGACATTCTTAGACTGCGCATAACGTACAGCCTTTAGTAATCTACCGCTAGAGTACATACTACCTAAAGACATAGCAATAATATCAGCACCATGATCAACAGCCCAAATAACACCGTCTATTACAGCATTAATGCTACCCGATCCATTATCAGCTAATGATTTAACTGGCATGATTTTAGCTTGAGGAGCAATACCAACCATACCTAGAGCATTATCTGTAGCAGCTATTGTTCCAGCGACATGGCTACCATGACCATTTCTGTCTTGTGGTGGTTCTCCAACTTCTATAAAATTTTTACCATTTACTAAATTAGATTTTAAGTCTGGATGATCTAAATCACAACCTGTGTCTACTACTGCAACAGTTACTCCAGAGCCTTTAGATTTAGGCCATAGATTTTTAATATTAAATTTAATAATTTCCCAGCCATGAATTTGTCCAGCACCGTAGGTTAAGCCACTAACATCTTCTCTAATATGAGGTAATAATTCACAATTTCTTCTATCTCTTAACATGTTTGTTTATCCATTCTATATAAGATGAAACCCTAGTAAAACAGGCTGTATCTCCATATACACCCTTTATACTTTTATTATTTGTTAGTATTAAAGAGGATATGCCCGCTAATTTACCATTAATAAACATACCACCACCGCTATCTCCTGCTGAAATTAAAAACTCTAATCTAGTACCATTTCTATCAGCACGGCAGGTTAACATTTCTTTCATTATTCCTACTATTGTATTGGTTCCTCCTCTTTTTTTATAGTCATGACCTGTTGCAGCACCAGTACTAAATGTTCCTGTATAACCATATCCAGCGATAGTACAAATTTTACTGACTTCATCTCTTTCTGTATATAGTTCCGGAACAAGAACTTTCCCGAATGATTTTTTACTATACAATAAAGCGATATCCCCTTTTCCAAAATTATCTTTCATATTAAATTCTTTATTAACAATAACTTTATCAATATGAAATTTATTTCCATTTATCATAACATGAACATTTTTTGCATTAGACGTAACGTGAGCAGCAGTAATACACCAGTGCTCATTTATGACAACACAAGATCCAATGCCTGTTATATTATCTTTTATTTCTGTAGTTACTGGCATGACGCATCCGAATTTAGCTCCATATTCAACAAATTTTGTATCTGGAACATCTGGTCTGTGAGTACCAGCAAACAGAAAAGTATTTGATAATACTAGAATAATACCATATAAAATATATTTAGCTTTCATAACTTATCCTTTCGTTCTTAGCTAATATATACTATACACTATCTATTACTTATAGTGGTTAATATATGGATATTTATAGATTAGACATTTAAGATAGTTTCGTTTTGCAGCATTCTTTATAATATTGATGCCATAAATCAGAATAATCGCAATTTTCATAATTTTCAAAGTAAGGCCCGCCTTCAGTATAATGAATATTATAAACATCTTTTTTTGACTCATATTCATCAGCCAACCAATTCCATTCTAAAGGAATCTCTCCTATGAGACTCTCAGATTCAAGCCATTTAAATTGATGAAGCTCCAGACCGCTTGCTTTATTAACATAGTCTGGAGTGAGAGTGTGGCACTTCTTACAGTTCATTAGCATCACTGACGACCAGTTTTTTTTTGGATATACAGTTTGTACTTGATTTAAAAATTTGGTTTGATGTTTAGGGACATAATCATGCTTACAAACCTGCACAGCATAACTATCATCTCTTAATCTCCACAATTTAGCGATATCTTCTGTCATCAACATATCACAGTCCATAAACAAAGCCCAGCCCTGATAATTCATTAAATGAGGTATTATAAATCTACTGAAAGAAAACTCTGTGGACGATAAATTATTTCGTTCTCTTACAAAATCATCTTTGATATTATCTAAATATATAGGAGTTATAGCTATTGGCTTACTACTGTTTTTCAGTATACTATATGAAAGAACATTAAATGCTACTTTTTCCTTACTGTCATAACCTATGAATATATTAATCATATTTTTCCCTTTTAATTTTGTAAGTATGTTTTCCAGACTAAGCCTTTTTTCATATCTTCTGTAGACCATATATCGTTTATGTATTCATCTAAAAATTTTTGTTTACTATTCATATTAATATTTAAATTATTTATATCAGAAACTTTTTTAATATGACTATATTTATATAAAATATTAGTATTACAATCTACCCATGTAGGTATTCCCTCCATAAAACAGGTGACAAGAGCAGAAGTGTTATAGCCTATAGCACATAAATAATTATCCCTTTTTAATACGTTGTAAAAAACTTTACCACCTAACAAATGAACATTCCCACTCTGTTGATTGGCTTTAGTTAGTGTTTCTTCTTTTACTCCAGCATGTGTTACAGGATGAAATCTTATATCTATTTTATTTTTAAAACCAGCAGATCTTAATTCTCTAATTTTTCTTAATCCCCAGCCAATAGCGTCACCATTAATATCATGAGTTCCAAAACCATGAGGTTTATTAAATAATATTAATATGTTTTTTCCTTGGGTTTGTTTTTTGCTGATGTCTATGTCAAAATTTTCATAAAAATCTTTTTGTTTTGCTTTTAAAACATCGTTTGGTATTTTAATTTTTTGTGATAATTCATGATATATAGAGCCTAAACATATTTTATAATATTTTTTAGTCAAGGCCGATGTTGCGTTTTGATAGTCGAGCATAATGTTTCTTTCAATAAAAAACAGATTTTTTTTAAAGTTTTTTTCAATAAGACTATCTCTTTGAGGTAAATATCCTAACTGAACACCATACTCATTCTTACTACTAAAATCATAATCATTTTTTTGTCCAAATTCTTTAGCATTACCACAAGATTCTGTAGGAATACCTAACAGATCGGCCCCTTGTTGGAGACATTCCATAGTTTTCTTCTTAATTCCTTTTTTTCCTCCATAAAAAAAATATAATTTTTTTATTTTCATAATACTATGGTTCCGTTTTTTTGTATTGATTTAATTTTGCTACATAGCTTTTGTTTTTGTTTTTTCTTTCACCCTTACCTGACCAAATATATGAATTATTTTGAAATGTATAATCTATATAAGACAAAGGGATCTTGCAATATTTAATTTTTAAAAATTCTTGACATTCTTTATATTTAATTATAGTTCTAGCTACAGCTATTTGATCAGCATACCAAAAATTACCTATAGCTTTTTGTTCTTCTTGTAATATTTTTATAAATTCGTTACATTTATTTGATATTAATAAAAACCCAGCTAAAACTCTTGCTCTTTCTTTTGGTTTTGATAGATTTCTTTCGTGTATACCTAAATCATATTTAAATATATCCATAGCAGATTTAATGAATATACTATCTGTATCTATAACAGCTATTTTTGAACAATGTTTTAGTATATCTTCTAATACTTCAAATCGAATTTTTGCATAATAATTTTTGTTTAATTTACTTTTTCTTTTTTCTTCACTTATAGACAAGGAAACATTTTTATTTTTATTTATAATTTGATTTAATATTTTTAAAGACTTATCATTAGGATTTAATACATGGCAATGAATATTGTTATTTGTTTTTATTGCACTATTTAAACAGCTAATCCCATGGTTTAATAAATAGTTATTGTCACAAGCAAACATATAAGTGTTTTGATTGGGCTTTTTATAAAACTGCATTTTTAGCTTTTTTCTTTCGTAAATACGGTTTCTTTTATGCAGTTTCCACGCCTGTAATATCCTATGCCTTTTAATATATCAACAATATCATCATGATATTTTTTTTCTTTTTTATTTCTACAGGGTAGCTCCAATACTATAACTGCTTCATGCTTTTTTAACAATTCCAAGCCTCCTAGCATAATCTCTTTTTCATGCTCCTGAGAATCTGCCTTTATAAAATCAATATTCTGGTTAGAAAATTGATTAATATAACTATCTAGTGTTTTTACTTCTGTATATGTAGTATTAAGATTATTCTCTTTCAATACTCTGGCAGAACTACCGTGTGTCACCCCATGAGAGTTTAAGCTAATATTACCGCTTTCATCTGGACTAGCAAATAATACTGCGTTTTTTTCTAAATGATCAGATAAAGCCAGCTCTTCCAAACGCCAGTTATTAAATTTTTTCATATTCTCCTTGTAACAATCTATGTTGTCTGGATGTGGCTCAAAAGCCCACACTTGATCAAATTTTTTACATAAATCTTGTGACCAAAATCCTACATTACCACCAATATCTAATGCAAGATTCCAGTTATTAACAAAACTTAATGAATATTGTCTCTGTTTATGTTGATATTCCCATTTATTACTGTTTTTTTGTAATTGTAGAGCATGTCCAAAATGACTGTCCCATTTGGGTATGTTCCATCCTTTGATTTGTTTCATTTTGTCTCCTTTGTTTTGTGCTTGTTTTCTGGACTTAACCCTAAAATTTTTCTATCCCCTTTGCAGTGATCATAATATTTACACAAAACACTACCCGCTTGCGCATGTTCCATCTTAGAATTATTAGTAATATCTATATTCTTTACACCTCTATTTTTCTCAAATTGTTTCCTAACAGTATCCCACACAAAAGAATCATGATATTCGTTCAATTTGTATATTTTATCTTGGTTGTACATTTCTTGCATTTCTCTAGCAAAATTTTTTGTTTCTGGGTGCTGTAAATTGAAATATAAAAAACCACACTCACTATACAACATATATCTTCCCATATAAGCCATCATATGATCGTCTTTGTGAAGATGATTTTTAATAAAATTTATATCAATAGGCTTATAAAAAACACAGTCAGCATCCATGCATATAAGCCCATCAATATTTTCATTAAGCATAGCATGTGTATATGCATACACTTTGTAGCAAAATCTTACTCCATCAAAACGAAAATTTTTCACCTGTCTGTTTGCGTTTCTATCAATAAAATTTTTACACTCTGGAATTAAATTAAACATATTCTTATCTTCATTATACGACATAATTTCAAAAGGCCAATTATATGTATTAAAAAATCTATGAGCATATTTATTGTACAGCTCATTATTATATGTTGTTACTACTTTAATATTCATCTCTGTTCTCTCCTCTGTTAACGAAGTTCCATGCCAATCCACTTAAAAAATCTTCTTTATTAAATTGATTTAGCAATAATGTTTTGGTTAATTGATCTCTATTATCCGGGTAAATGGGTTGTTCTATTTTTGATAAATCGCATACAGACAAAGGAAATGCGGTAGATTGAGGATGACAAAAAACAGGAATCCCTTCTTGTAAAGATTCTATAGCAGCCATAGAGGTGTATGTGACGCAGGCGAAACAATTATGATTTAAATAATGTTTCATATTTTTATTATTCTTTTTTTTCTTAACAATGATAGGTCGATCTGTATAAGTTTTTAAAGTTTTTACTGTTTTATTAATCCACTCCTTCTCTGTAATGTTCCTCTGTTCTATTCTTGACATAATTCTACTTGATGATGGGCATACTAGAATATATGATCCGTTTTTTTTCCAAGATTTAATAGACTTTAAGTGTTCTTCCAGTTTGTTGCTATGTATTCTTTGAATATCTTTTGTGTCTATTTTGGATAGGTCTTCAAGCTCATTCTTAGCAAAACTATTTTTACAAAATCTTTTCCAAGAGAATTTAAAAGTATTTCTATTACCATGCCATAGATATGGATTATCAAAATAATAAAATTTTTGTTTTTGTTGTATAAACAAGTCTAATATTACCTCAGAACCTCTCATTAAACCCACGACAATCGCTGGCCCATTACTAGTATTAAATTTCGATAGATTATCAGTACCTGTTGTATAAACCACATGATTTACATTGTGTGTTGAAAAATATTTAGCTAAATTTTTTACCCAAATATCTTTTCCACCTTTTCCATTTAGTAATAGTTGAAAATGCATCATGAAAATATTAAATTGATATTTTTTTGATTGTTAAATATTAATGCAAATTTGTTTTCCCACCAATCTTGGGTTTTGATTGTCGAGTGTGCGTTTTGACCATTTGGAAGTCGTTTGTTTGCTGCTCTAGTACATATTGAGCAAAATAAAAATTTTTCTGTATATTGAAATAAGTCTATAATGACTCTTTCTATATCATATTCTGGTATATGTTCCATAACATCAGTACATATAACTAAATCATACACACCATGAGGTTTTTTAGAAAATGGGGCATAACATGGGTCATACTTATCAAATTTCCAGCGTTTAGGATGATGTAATGCCTTGCCGCAACCATAGTCTAAAAATGTTGTACATTCATATTGTTCGATTATTTTATCAATTATTGGTATATGCCTGACCAAACTTTTACCAGCAAAAGTATTGTAGTTTCGTTCATGCATGTCTTTATGCATTTTAATATAATTATCCATTCTTACTTCTGCTTTCTAAATAATTTGGTAACATGTATTTTATATTATTTTATTTTCCCGCAGGATTCCCTTACTATATCATTATGATTAAATTCTGCCCAGTATAATTCAAAAGCTACTCCTTCTTGTAATCCCTCGAATTGATGATATGCCCCAGGTTTTACTCTTGTAAAATCACCCGGCCCTAATATTGTCTCGTCTACAAGATCATAGTCTTTTTGCCACACTCTAACTATCATTCGACCTTTTTCAACAAAAAAACCATTCCACTTAAACTCATGTTTATGTTTAGAACAAACGCCACCTTCTACAAAATTAATTCTGTGAAATTCTAACACACCATTAGCATGTAATAATTCTGTATCTCCCCATATTTTTCCAGCTTTCATTATTCATTTCCTTTGTTTAGTAAAACAGCTCTATTAATAATGTTTTTTATTTTTTCAGGGTTGTCTTTGACATTAAATTGAAAATCCATAATAGTACTTAAACAATGATTTAAATCATCCCATTCTCTTAGTGCAGGAAAGACTCCCTTTCCTTTTCCTAATATTTCTACATCTATACCCAGACCCATTATTTCATAAATAATTGAACTAGATACAGATACAACTTTTTCTGCATCTAAACATTCTTTAATTGTTTTTTTGGTAGAAATCTCATATTTTTTAGGAAGATTACAGTAAGCAGGATATTCTTTCATCTGATCTTTTAGTCTAAGTTCTATGACGGGGTGGGGGCAAAAAACTATTTGATACTCGTCTGTATTTATTTTATTATCCTTGATATAATTATCTATAATTTCGTCATATATATTGTCTGGATCATTTGCGTTATAAAAATGAGTCATTGTACTATCCCAAATTAATTGCCCTATAAAAACAATTTTCTTTTTACTCTTTAATTTTCTGAGATTATTCTTGGAGTAATGATTATAAATTTTAGACATATTCTCCTGATAATTTTCTGTACTAAAATATTTTGGGTCTAGATTAGTAGAGTCAAAACATATACCTCCAGAGAACAACATAAAAATATCTTTTTGTTGAGTAGGAAGAAGATTTCTCTCTACTATAGCATACTCTTTGTTGTATCTTTTACATAAGTCTATAATCCAAGAGCATGTAGGTTTAAGATTATTCCACACAAGAATAATACCATCATAATTTTTAATATGATTAGTAACAACCCAGCCTTCTAGAACATTCTTCGGTGGGACAGCTATTTCTAATGTATATACTGTAGACAAGCAAGAGACAAGCACACTTTTAATGTCACACTTAAGTAGCGAGTCATCATGGTCGTAAATTACTAATTTTTTTTGTTGTTCCATTTTGGCCTATTTTTAATTTTGTTTAAAAAATAAGCTGAGTCCTTAACAACATCCACATTGTAACTTCTATAATAATTTAAATGACCAAATAATAGATGGCAAGGATCAGCACATAAAGTTATTAGGTTATTATAATCGAGTTCCTTTGTAGGGTCAACACTTACAGGCACTATATGATGTACCTGTAATTTTTTACCCTTTCCACAAGCAGCACAAGTAGGAAAGTCTTGTATAAAGTTATTTCTAACTTTTCTCCATTGATAAGACCTCCTAAGAGATCTAAATATAGTTAATATATTAAACATTATTTATAAAACTTGTGCAGCTATTAGACAACCTTTAGATACTGCATGTAAAGGGTCGTCTGAATGTTTTACGACTTCAATTTCAAGAGGAAAATCAGATGCTAATAATTTTTCATGTAATTTTTCTACATAACCATCAGCTTTAGAAGTACCTCCAGCAACAACAATTTTAATAGGATGCTTAAATTTAGGTAAGGCTTTATGACCGTCTAATGCAGCACCTAGTTGTTTCGCTGTGTATTCAATCAGTCTTTCATAATAAGAGGATACAGCACTTAAAACAGGATTATCATTAGGCTCACCCACTGTAAAATCTCCGCTTTCTTTTTCAACTTGAACAACACTATCTGGTTCTCCGCTGGCAACAGCACTCATGCGGTCTACCCAATCACCAGATTTGGTTGTACTAAATACTACAGTTGGTTCGCCATTCAGCATGACACAAACATTAGTCATACCTGCTCCACAACTAATACCTATACCTGTATAATCAGCATCTTCTAATTCAGCATAGCATAAAGCCTCGGCCTCATTAATAGACCTAGCTTCATAACCTACTTCTGAAAGAATATTTTTTACTACATCTTCATGATACCCCACATCAAAGTCTTCATCTTCTTGATCTACTGGTTGTGCAGGAACACAGAAAACCAGTTTTTCGTTTTCTTCGGATGATTCTCCTACTACTTCTTTTAATATGTACGCTAATATTCTTTTAGCATCTTTTTCTTTTACAGATACTACTCCACGATACATAGGGCGACGAGCCGTTTCATTTCTCTCCACTGCTTTTTCTATAGCATCTTTGCCGAGAATGATAAAAGAACCGTCTTCATCTTTGATAAAAACTTTACCCTTTAATCCTTTCTCAATCATTTTATTAGCTACGGGAGTTGATGGTTTAATTACATAAAAAGCATCTCTAAATTCAACAAAATTAATATCATCTCCATCTTGAGATGACATCACAATAAAACTAGTACCTACATCTAAGCCTTTCATATTTAACCCCTCATATTTTTTAGTTTATTAACTGAAGAAGAAATATCATTTTTCTTTTTCGTATTCGTACCTAACTTATCAAATTTTTTCTCTAAACTATTTGTTTTAATATCTTTATCTAAAACAACTTTAGTATCATCTATTTGTATTGATTTAGCTTTTTCTCTTTTCTTCTGCTTATCGAAAAAACTGTTTATTTTTGCGGTTGGCATTTGATTTCCATTGTTTTGCATATAAGCAATTACAAAACCCATAGCAAATACAAGGATATGGGTAAACACCAAAATTGACATAGCAGATAATATATGCATGTTATTCATTTTACAAATCTCTTTTTTTATATCTAACAATAGATATTACACCGATAAATAAAAAAACTCGCCACTAGGACGAGTTTAAAAGGTTGTTAACGCTAATGGTTTTTATACCATGCTTGGATTAATAACTCTTCCTTTTTGTGTTCTTACTACAAATCCAGACCTGACGAGATAAGGTTCTATACTATTTTCTATAGTCTCCATAGAGATACCTGTCATACTGGATAAACTTTTAATGCCAATAGGATTCCCTATATTATTTTTTAATGCTTCCAAATACTTACGATCATTATCGTCCATACCTTTAGAATCAATTCCTTGATTTAGAAATATGTCATCAATAGTATTTGTTTTACCACTATAGAAATGAGTATAACTTTTATACCATTCTAATCGAGCATTTAATATTCTTGGAGTACCTTTGCTTCTCTTGGCTACTTCAACAAGGTTTTCTTCTGTAATACTAAGATTCATCTTACTACAATTCGACCTTGCTAGTTTAGCTAGTTCATCTGGACTATAAAAATGAAGATGCTCTTTAACCGCAAACCTGTCGTAAAAAGGCTGGCTTAAACTACCTCCACTAGTTGTTGCACCTACTAAAGTGAAAGGAGGAATATCGAGGTCTTCTGGTTCTTTATCTAAAACTATACTGGCTTTAAAATCTTCCATAACAGGATACAAAAATTCCTCGACGATTTTTGGCAGTCTATGTATCTCATCAATAAATAAGACTTGTCTATAGTTAATATTAAGTAAGTATCTTGTCATAGATTTAATACTTCTAATAGATGCTCCATTAGCTATTACCAAATCAGAACCAAGTTCGTTAGCAATAGCACAAGACATTGTTGTTTTACCTAGACCGGGAGGCCCGTCAATTAAAACATGAGGCATAGGTTTGTTCTCACTCTTTGCTCCAAAAGCAAATATTTTCAATCTTGTGACAACATCTTCTTGTCCAATAATATCGTCAAAAGCAGTAGGTCTTAAAGTAGCCATTCTATTTTCCTTTCACCCAAAAAATAAAGTCGTTTCGTTCGTCATCAAAAGCAGAATCCAATACTCCTTTGTTGACTAAAC
>Ga0257110_1000673_pt1 | contig 16100 bp, 11 predicted proteins | sample LP_taG_7_FD_190184 | JGI IMG/M metagenome (GOLD analysis project Ga0257110, IMG submission 190184) | Marine microbial communities from Northeast Subartic Pacific Ocean, Canada - LP_J_2015_P26_10m | ecosystem: Environmental > Aquatic > Marine > Oceanic | place: Canada: Northeast Subartic Pacific...
ACCTCCTTGACGCCGCTCTCGGCGGCGGTCTGGGCCTGCTTCGCGGACCCGAGGGCGATCTCGAGGCCCTTGGCCTGGGCCTTCCACTCGTCCCTTTCGCCGTTCGCCTTAGACTCTTTCGCTGTGCTTCGAGAACGCGACGAGAGCAATCGATCCGTCCAAAAATCAGCCGAATCGACTTCGAAATGGCCGAGATAGAGAGTTCTGAAGTTTGGTGGGGACCCCCCAAACCAGCGGTTGATTTCCACGCAGTCGCGCGCGTGCTTGAGCTTCGCGTCGACGTCCGCGAAGGGCGCGTGGCAGACGTCGCAGGTCTCGCCGACGGACTCGGCGCAGTAGATGCGCCAGGCCTCGACGTTGAAGCGGTCGAAGGCGCCGCTGGGGTCCCGGTTCGACGACGGCATGGGGCAGTCGTCGTCGGCCGGCGCGTGCGGGATGGGCCGCCGCCACTCCTCGGGCAGGCGCTTCTGCTCGCCCGTGCGCCGGCGGATGCAGCTCTTGACGTGGATCTTGAGGGACGACGTGCCAAAGTCCAGCCCGCACAAATAGCAGACGAGCTGCTTCGGCCGCACGCGGCCGCCGCCGCCCACGGACAGGCTCTGGCGGCTCGGCGGCCGCGACGACGCGTCGCTCCCCGGCGTCAGGGGCCGCGCGCGCCAGTCGGCGTCGCGGGACGCCCGGGTTTGGCCGCCCTTGCGCGAGTTCGCGTGGCGCAACCGCGCGCTGGCCTCGGGCGGCTCGTCGTAGTTCACGGGCGCGCCCTTGTTGGGCCGCTTGATCCGGAGGCTGAAGCCGCGGCTCGTGTGCGCGCGGTCCAGGTTCTTGCCCAGGCGGCTCTCGTAGGCGCGCGGCGGCGCCTCGGCCTCGGCCTCGGCGGGCGCCGGCGCGCCGGCGAGGAGCGCGCCCGCGTCGAACGCCGGGTCGTCTCCCAGGGGGGCGACGTAGGACCCGGCCGCGTCCGAGTCCAGCGAGTCGAGCGTCGCGTGCGACCCCTCGTCCTCGAGGGCGAGCTCGAGGGTCAGCGCCCGCGACAGCGCCTGCGGCGACATGGCCACGTCCAGCGTGTCCCGGCTCGGCGTCGCCGCGGCGGACGGCGTGCCGGCGCCGCCGTCGAGCGGCGTCGGCGGCCGCACCCAGAGCTCCGCCGCCGGCGCGTCGTCCGGCGCCGCCGCCGGCGCCGACGCCGCGTCCATCGGTCGCGGAGGCGCGATGCAACGCTAGGCCGAAGAGGGATTTGGCGCCGTCATCTCTCCCATCTCGGCGGAACCGCGTTGTTGAGAAGGTTTGTCGTTGGAGTCAATAACAGCTTATATCTTTACGCAGCCCACTTTTGCGCGCGGAATCGTTCAAGCGCATGGACTCCCCCGAGCCGCTGCGGCGCGACGACGCCGCGCTCCTCCTCGCGCCGCGCAAGCCGCGGCGGCGGCGCGCCCTCGACGACGACGCGCAGCTCGCGCCGCGGCGGCGGCTCGCCTTCGACAGCGACGACGACGAGCCGGCGGCGCGCGCCGCCGTCGCGCCGGCGCCGGAGCCCGTCGCCGCGGCCCCGGCCCTCTTCGGGTCGCCCGTCAAGGCGCAGCGGCCCCGCGCCGTCGCGTCGACGCCCCTCGAGAAGAAGCGCAAGCCGCCGCGGGGCGCGCTCCCGCCGGAGCTCCCGCTCGACAAGGCGCGCGCGTTCGCGACGCCGCGGAAGCAGCCCGCGAAGCGCGCGGCGGCGCGGTCGTCGAGCGGCCGGAGGCGAGCGGCGAAGGCGCCGGGCGACGACTGAAGTTCTGTCGGGACGAAGCCCCCCTCCCCATGTTTAACTTCTTCTTGTCCGCGGCGACGAGATCTATATCTTCGACTCGGAGGCGATTTAGGGGCGAGGGGCGGGAGCGGCCTAGGCGGCGACGGCCTCGGCCTTGGGCTTCGTCATGCGCGCGAGCTCCGCCGCCGCGAGCGTCGCGAGGCCCAGCGCGGCCGTCGCCACGGAGAGCGCGCCGGAGACGCCGAGCTTCTTGATGCTGAGGAAGCAGCCGACGACGATGGCGTTCAGCGGGATGCCGAAGAGGTTCATGATCACGGACCGGTGCGAGTCCGGGATGTACTTGGAGCGCAGCGTGCCGATGGACGGGAAGTACATGCCCACGCAGAGCTCGAACGCGAAGAACGCGGCGACGAAGGACGCGAGCGTCGCCCCGGCGACCCCGCGGCCCGCCGTCGCCGCCGCCGTGCCCATGGCCGCCGTCGCCAGCGCGAGCATGCCCAGCGTCGACGACTCCGTGCGCACGGACGCGGCCGAGAGCCGCTGGAACGCCGTCGACCCGAGCAGGCAGCACACCATGAAGGACGAGAAGATGGTGCCGAAGGGCACCTTGGCGCCCTCGCCGAAGGCGGCCCCGACGGCCCGGGACATCGCCGGCGGCCACTGGAGCACGAAGATGTACATCGCGCCCTCGAAGAGCGCCTGCGCGGCGCCGACGAGGAGGATCTTCCGGTCCGCGCAGGCCACGTCGAAGGCCTCCCGGATCGTCGGCGCGCCCTGGGACCCGTCCGCCGACGCCGCGACGTTCTCCGTCCAGAGCAGCGACGCCGCCAGCGCGCCGAGGCCCAGGAAGCCGACGCTCAGCTCGAAGGGCCCCGTCGGGCCCCGCGCGGCCGCGGCCAGGGACGCCAGCTGGCCCGCGACGATGGCCACGATCGCGTCGCCCGCGTAGGCCGCCCCGAAGACGCCGCCCAGCGACGCGCCGCAGTCGTTCTTCGTCGCGTCGCCGACGAGCCACGCCTCGGGCGCGGAGAAGAGCAGCGACGTGCCCACGCCCGAGAGCACGCGCCCCGCGAAGAGCACCCAGAGCAGCGAGCTCTTCGTCGTGAGCGCCGCGGCGCCGTAGAGCACCGCGAAGGCCAGCGTGCCGAGCTTCCGGCCCCGCTTGTCCGCGAGCCGGCCGACGTAGGGGCCGAAGATCGCCGTACTGAGGAATCCCGCGAGAAACAATTGGGACACGAGGTCCATGGACGCTGCCTTGCCGCCGAAGACCTTCGAGGAGTAGACCTCGTAGAAGTACGGGCCCTGGAGCCAGTCCGCCATGCGGAGGAGCCAGAAGACTGGCAAGAAACGCCGCCGAACGTCGACGGCCGCGGCGGACGACTCCGCCGCGTCGTCGCCGCCGGCCGGCGCGCTCGCGACCTTGGCGACGACGGCCGTGCCGGCGAGGCCGCCGAAGACGGCGTTGAAGAGGCTCGCCGGCGACGCACCAATTGCCGCCCCCAGCGACGCCAGCGGCTTGGCGCCGCCGCGGAGGGCCGTCGTCCGCGCGCGCTTCGCGCGCGCGTGGCGGCGCGGCAGCTGCAGCGCTCGCGCCGCGGCGCAGAGCGCCAGCAACAGCATCGCGGCGCGACGCATGGTACTTCACGCGCCGACGCGAGCAACACTCGGACTGCTACTTCGAGCTACTTCAAGCGCGGCGAAGTCGGCAAGTTGACCCGCAACAAAAAGATACATTGGGAGTTGAAGCGACGGGCGCGCGCGAGTCTGAACACGGAGCTTGTAGTTTTAAAGAAAAGTGCGCGCGCGCGCGCCGCGACGACCTCACTGGTCGAAGATCTGGCCGATGAGCGTCTTCTGCTCCTCGGAGAGCTGGTTCGGCATCTTGAACTGGAACTTGACGAAGAGGTCGCCGTGCTCCGAGGGGAAGTTGTGGATGGGCATGCCCTCGCCCTTCATGCGCTTCACCTCCGCGGGCTTCGTGATCTTCGAGGAGCTCACGACGACGGGGTGGCCGTCGAGGTGGTCGAACTTGCGCGAGAACCCCAACAACGCCTCCTTGAGCGTGATGACCATGTCCATGTGGAGGTCGTTGCCCTTGCGCGTGAACTTGGCGTGGGGCTTCTGCTTGAGGGCCATGATGATGTTGCCCGGGATCTGGCCCGGGAGCTGCTCGGACATGCGGGGGAAGGTCAATTCGGCGCCGTTGTCCATGCCCTGCTCGACGTGGGCCTTGAGCACCGTCTCCTCGTTCTTGCACTTCTCCTTGGACTGGACCTCCTCCTGCTGCTGGACGATCATGCCCGGCCGCATCTCGCGCTGGACCATGCGGACCTCGTTGGGGCACCGGCCGCAGCCCGCGCACTTGCCGTCCTTCTTGCCCGCGCACTTGCGGCAGACGACGCGCCGCGTGATCGCCGCGTCGACGACGTTGCCCAGGTACATGTCCTCGAGGCTCACGGCGAGCTCCACGTGCGCGTCCTGGCCCCGCTTGCCGCCGCCGCGCTTCCGCTGCTGGCCGCCGCCGAAGAGCATGGAGAAGGGGTCCATGCCGCCGCCGCCGCCCTCGTCCTCCTCGATGCCCTCCTTGACGCTCTCGAGGCCGCCCGTGTCGTAGAGGATGCGCTTGTCCTCGTCGCCCAGGACCTCGTAGGCCAGGTTCACGCGGTTCATCATCTTCGCGCATTCGACCGTCTCCGTCTCGCCCTCGTCGCCGCCGACCTTGGGCACCTCGATGTCCTTGGCGCACTTGTCCGGGTGGAACTTCAAGCTCAGCTTGCGGTAGGCCTTCTTGATGGCCTTCTGGTCCACCTCGTCGTCGATGCCCAGGACCTCGTACAAGTCCAAGTCCTCGTCGCGCTCGTCCTTGCTCAGAAAGGTCGCCGTGCAGCGCTCGCCGTCCTGGACCCGCTTGCCCTTGAGCTTCGTGCCCGGCGCGGCCTCCATGGCCGTGGGCTTGAGCTTGTGGAGGCCCGCCTCGCCCCAGCGGATGTAGACCGTCGTCTCGTCCGCGGACCACTTGCACCCGCCGCGCTCGCAGTCGGGCGTCGGCGCCTCGAAGCGGCCGTCGGCGCCGAAGCGCACGTCCCGCCAGTTGTTCCAGTTCCAGCTCGAGGCCTTGAGCCAGTCGAAGTTGTCGTGGACGCCCTGCGGCGCCGACGGGCCCCGCGGCCGGCCGCCGCCGCCGCCGCCCATGCGCCCGCCGCCGCCCATGCCGTGCATCTGCTCGAACATGCCCGCGGGGATCTCGAACTGGAACTGGGCGCTGCCCAGGCCCACGGACAACGCCGCGACGGCGAGCGCTCGCCGGCGCGACGACGGGCGGCTACCGACGGACGCCATCGCGAAAGTTCTGCGCTCGGTCGCTCGACGGCGCGCGGGCGCAATGCGAGGACCGGCGAGCGCGGTCGAAGCGGCTGCGGATTGGGCGTCGCTGTCGCGCCGGAGACGTCGACGATGCCAGCGACCTAGGGACCGAGAGTGAACGCGTGGAATCTCCGCTGGTGCATCAACGAGGGCGCCGTGTCGACGTTGCCGCCTGTGCATTCGGCAGGCGCGAGGCTGCCCGCGGTTTACGATGGCGGCGCAGCTGGCGGCCGTGGACGGGGGCGAAGCGGCGCGGCGCGAGGACGAGAAGACGAAGCACCGGAAGACGGCGGTGCTGCGCTTCAACGGGAAGCCCAAGCTCGGCCTGGAATACCTCAAGGGCATGGGCCTCTGGGACGGCACGCCCGAGGGCCTCGCGGCCTGGGTCGCCGGGGCGCTGGAGACGGGCCTGAGCAAGCGGCGCGTGGGCGAGTTCTTCGGCGGCACGCACCCGCTGGCGACGCCCACGTTCGACGCGTGGCTGGGCCTCCTCGGCGGCGACCTCGGGCCCGGCGCGACGCTCGACGGCGCGCTCCGCGTGCTGCTGCGCAAGTTCCGGCTCCCCGGCGAGGCGCAGTGCATCGACCGCGTCATGGAGGGCTTCGCGCGGGCCTTCAAGAGGGCGAACCCGCCGGAGAGCGCCGAGCCCTGGCCCTACAGCGAGGACGCGGCGTACGTCCTGAGCTTCTCCCTCGTCATGCTCAACACGGACCTCCATTCCCAGAACATCAAGGACGCGGACCGCATGACGCGCGACGGCTTCGTGTCCAACAACCGGGGCATCGACGCGGGCGGCGCGGACCTGCCGCGGGCGTTGCTCGAGGCGCTGTACGACGGCGTGAAGCGCGAGGAGATCAAGATGGACGAGGGCGACCTGTACGAGTCGGAGCTCATCACCTACATGGGCGCGCGCAAGGCCGGCTGGCTCGAGAAGTGCAACGACAAGGGCCTCTTCTCCGTGAAGCACCGCTGGCGGAAGCTGTGGTTCGTGCTCAACGACGGCTGCCTCTACTACTTCCTGTCGCCGGGCGACGCCGACGTCGCCGAGAAGCCGCCGCGGGCCATCGTGCCCCTGGACCAGGGCCTGGAGGTGCTCAAGCCCCTGGGCGCGGCGCCGGGCCGCGAGTTCACGCTCGTCGCGCGCGAGGACGACGCCGGCGCGCAATCCGGGCCCCGGCGGCCCATCAAGTCCATGAAGCACACGTCGGCGGGGCCGAGCCAGGGCACGGCGGACGCGATCCGCCTCCGCGCGCGCGACGTCTCCGACGCGCAGGCCTGGGCCGCGGCGCTCCGCGCCGAGGAGGAGGCGCTGCCCGCGGGCGGCGCGGCGCTCACGGCGGCCAAGGCCGCCGCGGCGGCGCGCCAGCGGCGCCTGAGCGCGGCGGCCGCCGGCGACGGCGGCGTCGTCGCGCCGGCCGCGGACAAGTGGAAGGCCGCGAAGCAGCCGAATTCGCACACGCCGCTCCACGCGGGCTGGCTCCGGAAGCGCGGCGAGATCAACACGGCCTGGCGCAAGCGCTACTTCGCCCTCTTCAGCGGCGTCACCTGCACGGACGTCGAGGGCGAGATCCCGCCGCCCGACGAGCCCGTGCTCATGTACTTCAAGGACGAGGACAAGTTCCGCGACCTCGTCGCGGGCGCGGCCGCGCGGCCCTACAAGGGCGCCGTGCGCCTCGGCGCCGTCACGGAGATGAAGCGCCGCACGGCCGACGCGGGCGAGAAGGGCAAGCGCGCCGCGGGCCTCGCGCTCGTCACGGGCGACCGGACCTGGTACCTCGCGGCCGTCGACGACAAGTCCGCCGGCGACCTGGAGCCCTGGTGGTACGCCCTCGAGGGCGCCTGCCACGCCGCCCAGCTCGGCGCCACGGCGCGCCGCCCGTCCTCGTCGAACCTCACGGACAAGGTCAAGGCCGCGCGGTGATAAGGGCAACGACCGTGCACCGTGGACGATTTACTGCCCACCTGGGCACCCAGGGATTCTTGAATTGCCGACGCGCCGCTCGAGAACGACGACGGGGCTGCTAGCGCGCTCTCTCGAGACGCACCGCGATCGACGCGGCGTCGCCCGGCGACCATGGGCGCCGGCGCCTCGGCGAGCGACCAGGACAAGATCGCCGCCTACGACGCCATATCGGCGCAGCTCGGCGCCCTGAGCAAGGGCGGCACGGTCGACGTCGCCGACGTCCAGAAGCTGCTCGCATCGTCCGCCGACGACAAGGCCAAGGCCGCGGGCAAGCTCCAGGCCATCCAGCGGGGCAACTCGCGGCGCAAGGAGGATGCCGCCGGGTGCGGGGGCGGGTCCATCGAGGAGGTCTTCGCCAACTTCTGCAAGATCTACCGCGTCGACCAGATGACGAACACGATCTTCGCCAAGTTCTGCAAGGACACCAAGGGCGTCGTCGACAAGAAGAAGTTTGCCGCGCCCCAGATCGACATGGTCTGGAGCAAGGCCGCGGGCAAGCACAAGAAGATCGGCGTCGACATCTTCAAGCAGATGCTCGCGGCGATCGCGGACCTCAAGGGCGTCGCGCCCGGCGACTTCGAGGCCTTCATCATCTCCCACGCCCAGGTGAAGAACTCGGGCACCCAGGGCGAGAGCCGCTTCTACGACGACAAGGACACGTGGACGGGCGTCGCCGTCAAGGGCGGGCCCGACACGTCCCTCGCGAAGAATGACCTCTCGGCCCTGGCGGACCGGGACAACAAGGCCGACGTCCGCGGCAATATCGCCTAAGGCGGGGTCTTATCAGCGAGGAACAGCGCGCCGCCGGCGAGCTCGAGGTCGTGGATGGGCACGTCGAGCTCGCGCGCGAAGCCGTCGAGCACGCGCGCCTCGCGCGACCGGCAGAGGGAGACGACGAAGGCCGGCGCGCCCGGCGCGCGGCCGCAGCGGCCCGCGCGGTGCGCGTAGTGCGCCGGCGTCGACGGCAGCGAGTCGTGGTTGACGACGTGCGTCACGCGGCGCGCGTCGAGGCCGCGCGCGGCGACCTCCGTCGCGACGACGACGGCCGGCGCGGCGCCCGCCGCGAGGTGGCGCACGGCTTTCGCGCGGTCGTCGCCGGAGACGGCGCCGGCGAGGGGCAGCGCGTCGACGTTGCACCGCGTTCTCAGAGCGTTCGCGACGGCGATGGCCGCGTCGCCGTCGTTGACGAAGACGACGGCGGCCTCGCAGGGCGGGTCGTCGGCGCGGAGCACGCGGCGCAGCGCCTCCAGGGCGCTCCGGTCGTCCCTGATCGTCACGCGGCCGTGCCGCGCGCCCGCGCGCAGCGCGCCCGCCGCGGCGCCGGCCGCCGCGCGCGCGTCGACGAGGAGCGCGCCCTTCGCGCGGTCGCGCACCGTCGGCGCGAAGGTCGACGCGGCGTCGCCGTCGAGCAGCGCGGGCGCCGTCGCGGACGCGCAGACGAGCCGCGCGGTCCGCGGCGCGGCGCCTAAAACCGCCTCGACGTCGTCGACGAACGGCGCCGCGGCCGTCGCGTCGGCCTCGTCCACGATGATCTCGTTGACGCGGCCCAGCTTCAGCGGCCGGCTCCCGTCGAGGGCGAACTCCGCGAGGCGGCCGGGCGTGCCGACGACGACCTGGGGCTTCCGCTTCTTGAGCCGGTCGCGCATGCGGCCCGCGTTCGCGCCGCCGAAGATCGCGGCGACCTCGAGGTCCGGGAAGAACGTCTCGGCCGCGTCGGCGATCTGCACGGCGAGCTCGCGGCCCGGCGCGACGACGAGCACGCGGACGGCCGCGTCGCCCGGGTCGACGGCCGCGAGCGCGGGCAGCAGGAACGCGAGCGTCTTGCCGCCGCCCGTCGGCGCCGCGAGCAGGGCGTCGCGCTCCCGGTCCGCGCGCCAGAGCGCGGACTGCGCGGGCGTCGGCGCGTCGAAGCCCGCGGCGGCCAGCGCCGCGACCGTCGACGCCGGCAGGTCCCACGACTCGAACGTCTCCGGCGCCGCGGCCGCCTCGTCGCGCGCGGGGCCCGGGGCGTCGGCGAAGGCCGCGCGGCGGCCCAGCGCCGCCAGGGCGTCGTCGACGGGCCGCGGCTTCTTCTTCTTCTTCTCCTTCTTCTTCTCGCGCGGCGCGGCGGTTTCCTTCTCCTTCTCCTTCTTCTTTTCGCGCGGCGCGGCCTCGTCGCGCGGCGCGGCCGCGGCGGGCGCCGCCGGCTCCGCGGCGGCGCCGCGCCGGCGGCGGATGAGGAAGTCGTCGCCGAAGGCCGGCCGCGCCTCGCGGCCCCAGCCGCCGAGGCTCCGCGGCGCCTCGGCCGGCGGCTTCGCCGCCGCCGGCGGCAGCGCCGCGGCGTCGTCGTCGTCGTCGTCGTCGTCCCCGCCGCTCCAGGAGGCGAAGCGCGCGCGCAGGCGCGCCTCGCGGTCCTCGATGCTCGCCGACGCCGACGGCGCCTCCACCGCTTTGTTGCGCCGCTTGTGCTTGCCGCCCTTGCTCTTGCCGCGCTTCGGCGGCGGCGGCGGGCGGGCGCTCAGCGCCGCGACGATGGCGGGCGCGGCGATGAGGTAGAGTTTCAGAGCGCTGTGCATGGCTGCCTTGTAGTGTGTTTGGTGCTCAGAAGGGCCTGCGAGCGGTGCCCATGCCCTGCCACAAACTGCAAGTCGGCGAAGATGGCGATGTTGGTGCCCGATGGTGAGGCGCGATCGCTTATGAGAAGGGCCTGCCAGCACTGAGAAGGACCACGTTAGCAAATGGCCGCATCGCTCGACTTCTTCGGCGACGCGCCGGAGCCGCCGGCGCCGCCGACGCCCGCGCCGAGACCGCGCACGAAAGCCGCCGGCGCCGCGGCCGACGCCGGCGCGCCCGCGCAGTGGTCCGACGACGACGTGCGCGCCTTCCGGAAGCGCCTGCGGCTCCGCGTGGAGAGCGAGGACGCCGTGCCGCGGCCCTGGGCGTCCTGGGACGACGGAACCCTCGACGGCCGGCTCCGGGCCGCGCTCGAGGCGTGCGCGTGGCAAGAGCCCACTTCCGTGCAGGCGCAGGCGTGCCCCGCGCTCGCCGCGGGCCGCGACGCGCTCGTGACGGCGCCGACGGGCTCGGGCAAGACGGGCGCCTTCGTCGTGCCCGCGGCGGCCTTCCTGCTCGCGCGGGAGAAAAAAGCGGCGAAATTCCCCGCCGTCGCGATTCTAGCGCCGACGCGCGAGCTCGTCGCGCAGATCGCGCGCGAGGCGGCGCGCGTGCTGCGCGGCTGCGGCGTCGAGGACGCCGTCGCGGCGGCGCCCTGGAGCGGCGACGTCGTGGCGCGGAGCTCCGTGCTCGTGTCGACGCCCGCGCCGCTCCGCGAGCTCTACGAAACGACGCCAAAGGCCGCGAGCGCGCTCCGGCGCCTCTTCGTCGACGAGGCGGACAAGCTCCTGGATCTGACGCCGACGGCGGGGCTCGCGGACGCGTCGACGCGGGCGCCGAACGCCTTCGTCGCCGACGTCGACGCGGTGCTGGGCGCGAGGCCGAAAAAGTGCGCGACGGCGCTCTTCTCGGCGACGATGAACGAGGGCGTCCGCGAGCTGGCGGCGAACTGCCTGCGCGCGGACCGCGTGGTGCTCGGCGTGCTGCCGAGCCTGGGCCCGCCCCTCGTGGAGCAGCGCTTCGCCTACGTCGGGGAGGACGGGAAGCGGGTCGAAGCTTTGGCGCAGGCGATCCGCGAGGGCTTCGCGCGCCCCCCCTGCCTCGTCTTCGCGCGGTGCGCGCCGGCGGCCGACGCCGCGGCGGCGCGGCTCCGCGCGCTGGGCTACCGCGCGGGCCGCCTCCACGGCGGGCTGGGCCCGCGGCAGCGCGCGGACGCGCTCCGCGACTTCCGGAAGGGCGCGTCGTGGTTCCTCGTGTGCACGGACGTCGCGAGCCGCGGCCTCGACCTGCGGGCGCTGGAGACGGTGGTCAATCTGGACGCGCCGGCGTCGGCGGCGGACTACGTGCACCGCGTCGGCCGCGTCGGCCGCAACGGCCGCGCGGGCCGCGCGCTGACGCTGTACACGAGCGACGATGCGGCCGGGCTCCGCGCCGTCGCGAACATCGCAAAGCAGACGGGCTGCGCCGACGTGCCCCCCTGGCTCCTCGCGAAGACGACGAAGAAGGCCTGGGCCAACGCCGACCCGCGCGCGAAGCGCAAGCGCGACGCGCCCGGGTAAGGGGCGCCGTAGCGCGGAGGCGTGTGGTTCCGCGGCGTCGGCCGCGGCTGCCGAGTCGTGTCCGAGTCGGCGGGGAGGCGCGTGGCGGCGCCGACGGCGTCGGAGGCTCCGAGTCGTCGGCCGCAGCCGCGCGCCCGCGGGCGCCTGAGCCCGTCCGGCGTCCGAGTTGGCGACGATCCCGAAGCGGCCGATGAGCGCCATGCAGCAGCAGCGCCGCGGCAACGCCGCGGCGTCGAAGCGCGGGTCCGGCGGCCCGCCGTCGTCGGAGAAGAAGAAGCGGTCCGGCGGTCCGCCGCCGGCGGCCGACGCCATGGAGGACAGCGATTTGGAGTTCGAGGACGAGGCCGAGGACGAGTTCATCGTCGAGGACGCGGCCATGGGCGGCGACGACGAGGAGATGGACGAGGACGCCGTGCGCGCGGCCGTCGCCGCCGACGGGCGGGAGCCGGAGACGCAGCTGTCCTGGGACCCGCGGAAGAACGTCGAGGGCGAGGGCGACCTCGAGTGCGACCCGCGCGCGTACAAGATGCTCCACCGCCTCGGCAGCGACTGGCCCTGCCTCAGTTTCGACCTCGTGCCCGACGGCGGCGGCGGCGGCCGCACGCGCTTCCCCCACGACCTGCTCGCCGCGACGGGCACGCAGGCGGGCCCGGGCGAGGCGAACAAACTCACGTTCCTCAAGCTCGAGGGCCTCGGGCGCATGGAGGTCGAGGACAGCGACGCGTCCGACGACGACGACGACGACGACGAGGCGCAGCCGGCGACGGCGGAGCACGTCGCCTTCGCCCACCCCGGCGTCGCGCAGCGCGTCGCCTGCTCGAAGCCGTCGCCGGGTTTGGTGGCGACGTGGTCCGACGACGCGACGGTGCGCCTCTGGGACGCGCGCGACGAGTGCGCCGCGCTCTGCGCGCCGCACCGGTCGGGCCCCCGGCCCGCGGGGCTCCGGGCCCGGGACCCCTTCGCGGCCGCGAAGCGGGCCGCGCCGGGCTACGCGCTCCAGTGGAGCCCGCTCGAGCCGTCGCGCCTCGCGTGCGGCGGCGACGACGGCGGCGTCGCCGTGCTCGACGCCGCGCCGGACGGCCGCGGCGCCGCCGTCGTCGCGCACTGGGCCTGCCCGGGCGCCGTCGAGGACGTCGCGTTCTCGCCGACGGAGCCCACCGTGCTCATGGCCTGCGGCGCGGCGGCCGCGGCGCTCCGCGTCTTCGACGCGCGCCACGGCGACCGGCCCATGCTCGCACTGGACGGCGCCCACGGCGCCGACGACGTCAACGCCATGTCCTGGAACGGCGCCGTCGCGTACCTCGTCGCGACGGGCGGCGACGACGGCGTCGCGCGCGTCTGGGATCTGCGGGCCTTTGGGAAGGACGCCAAGCCCGTGGGCCTCTTCGACTACCACCGGGGCGGCCACGTCTGCTCCGTGGCCTGGGACCCCCACGACGAGTCCGCGCTCGCCGTCTGCGCGGCCGGCGCCGCGGACGCGGTGTCGCTCTGGGACCTGTCCGTGGAGGACGACACGCCGCCGGGCATCCCCAGCGGCGCGTCCGAGTTCGGCGTGCCGCCCCAGCTCATGTTCGTCCACCAGGGCCTCCGCGACCCCAAGGAGGTCAAGTACCACCCCCAGATCCCGGGCCTCTGCATGACGACGGCGCTCGACGGCTTCAACGTCTTCATCCCGAATTTGTGAGGTCCCCCCCTCGCCTAAGTCGAGGCTCCGGCTAATTGGTGGTGTCGGTGAGAGCCATGCTGTTCAGAAGTTCGAGCTGCGGCCAACTGTGGCCGCCGGCCGAAGTACTCAAGTAAAGGCCAAGCAGTGCACTTGCAGAGGCTTCTTGATCGACCTCAGAAGCGATGATGGCGCATCGCGGACTCGTGGTGCTCGCGCCGCTGCTGGCCGCCGCCACGAACCCGCTGGTGCCGCACACGGGCATGGCGGACCCCCACGTGCACGTCTTCAACGGCACGCTCTACATGTACAGCACCCACGATCTCATCGAGCAGGGGGATTCGGGCTGCTGCGGCGGCGACTGGTGGATCTGGACCGCGCCCTACCCCGGCGGCCCCTGGACGAACGTGTCGAGCCAGGGCCTGCCGGCCTGGACGCCCGAGTCGCTCAAGGAGACGAACAGCCTGTGGGCGACGGACGCCGCGGAGCACAAGGGCAGGTATGACCTTGCCGCAGGAGCTCGCGACGTTCGACCCCGTCGTGCCCACGGCGACGGTGATGCCCAGGGACCAGAGCGGCGCCGCGAGGAGCGCGACGGCCGTCATCGCGTACGAGCACCCGAAGAGCGGCGGGAGCGCGACGAGCGCGACGAGCGACGCCGCGGCCCAGGCCGCGACCCAGGCCCGCGTCGGCGGCCGCCAGGCCGCGGGGGCCGCGGCGCCGCCGAGGAGCGCCGCGCCGAGGTCGCCGCCGCCGCCGTCGTCGTCGCGGGGCTTCCGCCGCGGCCGGAGCCGCGCCGCGAGCCGCAGGACCTGGTAGACGGCGTCGAAGGCGATGGCGAAGATGGCGGGGACGTAGTAGTAGGCCTCGAGGCCCTCGAAGCCCGCCGCGCCCGCGGCGTACCAGTCGCCCTCGCGCGCCGCGGCGACCGGGATGAGCAACCCGGACGCGAGGACCGCGCCGAGCGCCTCGGAGAGGATGAAGCGCGCGTCGACGATGAAGCCGTGGCCGAAGGGCGCCACGCTCAGGTGGAGGGACCACTTGTGCCGCGCCTGGGCCCGCAGGCCGAAGACGGCCAGGCGCTCGACCTGGGCAGGACAAGGGTGCGAAATTCCCAACTTTGGAGGCTCCTCTCTCGGCCGGTTTCCGCTCGTTTCGGCTGATTCTTGGACGAGCGATCATCTCTCGGAGCGCTCTCGACGCGTGTACGCTTTTTTTTGGAACGCGCGCGCGCGGAACACTCACGTTGAAGCGACGTTGAATCACCCTTTTGCTGCCCCGCGCTCGACGCCGCTCCAGCACCACGCGCCCGTGGCCCAGGCCGCCGCGGGCAGCGCGCATGCGAGCAGGAACCGCGGCGCGCCGTCGTCGCCGCCGCCGTGGAGCGACTCGATGGTCTTCGCCGCGGCGACGGCGTAGGGGAACGGCAGCGGCTCGTCCTCGACGTACCTCCGCCGCAGCGGGATCGCGAGCGCGAAGCCGATGAAGCAGAGCGCGCCGCAGTAGGCCAGGAGGCGCGGCACCGTCGGCGCCCAGGTGTCGACGTCGCCCTCGAAGCCCACGGCGTCGCGCAGCTCCGCCTGCATCGCCAGGACCGCGAACGGCAGCGAGCTGCCCCAGATCATCGCCGTGGCCGCGACGGCGGCCGCCATGAGCACGCAGGTCTCCGGGGCCGTCGGCGGCGGCGCGCCGGACGCCCGCGACCAGAGCGACAGCGCCGTGTAGCCCAGGATCGCCGCGGAGATGTTGTTCGTCACGGTCCAGCCGTACTTGAGCGCGAAGTAGATGTTCTCGAGGGTCGTGACCGTGCCGATGGCGAGGCCCAGGGCGACGGCCCGGAGCGTCAGGCCCTCGTAGCCCGACGGGTCCGCCGCCGCGCCCTCGGCCTCCAGCGGCTCCCGCTCGTCGCCGCCGTGGGCCACGACCTGGGCGCACATCCCACGGGGCAGTACGGCCGTATACTTGGGGCAGTCCAAGTGGCAGTCCAGCTTCTTCAAGGTCGTGTGAAACGTGTGTGCACGTTGACCCCTATCCACGGCGCCATCGATATCCAGCTTATAATTGCGAACTCACAGCTCGACGACCCTGAGGCCGCGCGCCGCGACGTCGCGCGGGAGGCACGTCGGCGCGTGCGCGTCGAAGGTCCGCCGGAGCTCGGCGACGTAGGCGTCGAAGACGGCGCGGACCTCGGCGTCCGACGGGTCGGCTCTCGGCGGCCCGACGTCGACGGCGTCGCCCCAGCGCACGTGGAGCGCGGTCCGGCGGGGCAGCGGCCAGCACCAGGGCAGGCCGAAGCGGCCCGTGCAGACCGGGAACGTGAGGCCCGTGAGCCGCCTGATCGCCGCCGTGACGCGCTCGCAGCCGTCGACGCGCTCGTACATCTGGTTCTCGCCGAAGATGTAGAGGGGCATGAGGGGCACGCCGTGGCGCATCGCCAGGCGCACGAAGCCGAGCTTCTTCGAAAAGAAGGCCTGCTCGCGGTCGTGGCGCGTGGCCGCCTGCTCGCGGACGCCGCCCGGGTTGATGGCGACGGACGCGCCGCTCCCGAGGAGGCGCTCGAGGGACGCGCGGTCCACGGGCCGGCCGTTGGCCAGCGTGAAGTGCTCGCCGAGCCAGGGGAGCGCGAAGAGCGCGGGCAGCGCCATGCCGTACCACGGCCGGCCGTGCGGCTTCCCCGCCACGGCCCAGCCGCCCATGATCATCGACGCCGTGAACGAGATGAAGCCGTGCGGGTGCCAGACGTAGACGACCTGGCCGCCCCGCCAGGCCATGCCCGCGCCGCCGAAGGACGCGACGGCCACGCCGGAGACGTGGCGCGCGATGAACGCGCTCGCCGCCGCGCTGAACCGCGCGAGCCATCGCGGGCCGACATCCTCGCCGCGGCGCACGGCGCGGCGCAGCAGCGCGAGGCGGCACTTCAGCCAGCAGCCGTAGCCCACGACGACGAGCACGGCCGTGCGCAGATCCACGAGCATGCTGCCACAAGCTCAATATGGCGACAATCGTGCGCGAGTTGTCGTCGTTGACGACATCATGCCGCAACTCGGCCTATGGGCCAAGGGGATACTATTTATTACCCCTTGTATGGGCTGCCCTGATTCGTGCGGGCTGTGACTCGTAGTCACGAGCTCGTCGCACGGCTCGGCCTTGTAGTTCGCGTGCAGCGGTACATCATCGTCGGCTGTGCCCCGCGTGAACGGCCATGGTCGCCGC
>Ga0257110_1000674_pt1 | contig 16073 bp, 18 predicted proteins | sample LP_taG_7_FD_190184 | JGI IMG/M metagenome (GOLD analysis project Ga0257110, IMG submission 190184) | Marine microbial communities from Northeast Subartic Pacific Ocean, Canada - LP_J_2015_P26_10m | ecosystem: Environmental > Aquatic > Marine > Oceanic | place: Canada: Northeast Subartic Pacific...
AACAAAATAATCAATATCATGAACTGGAGATGTGGTGTAGCTAATTGTACCCTCAGCATGTTTTTTATATTTTTTGACAGATTTAATAGATAATTCAATATTTCTTATGTCATTCATTGCATCAAATATTCTAAATACATCGACGCCGTTGTCCGCTGATTTTTTTACGAAGAGATCAACAACATCATCTGAATAATGTCGGTAACCAAGTAAATTTTGACCACGAAGTAACATTTGAATTTGGCTATTAGGAAGCGCTTTTCTCAACTTAATTAACCTTTCCCACGGGTCTTCTTTCAGAAATCTTACGCATGCATCAAAAGTTGCACCACCCCATGCTTCGATAGACCAAAAATTTTGTTTATCAAGTTGGGGGCATATTGGTAACATATCCTCAGTTCTGAGTCTTGTCGCAATATGACATTGGTGGCCATCTCTAAGAGCAAGCTCTGTTATATTAATCTTTTTCATAATTTAATTATATCCCTTCATGCGCTGCTATTGCAGAAGCAATCGCAGCAGCAATAATATCTGGTGACATTTCATCCTCATAATCAATAAGTTCTGAATGGGTTTCCACAAAGCTTGTATTAAAATTTGCATCTATAAATAATTCATTTTTTAATATTTCCTTATAATAAGGAATAGTTGTTTTGACTCCGAAAAGACCTATATCATCTAGCGCTCTTGAACCTCTCTGAATGGCATCATTCCAATTTAATGCCCAAACCGTCAATTTTGCGCACATTGAATCATAGTAAGGAGGAATTATATATCCAGTATAAACAGAAGCATCTGTCCTGACACCCGGACCACCTGCAGCAAAATATCTTGTAATTTTTCCAAAAGAAGGTAAAAAATCTTGCTTTGGATCTTCTGCATTTATTCGAAATTCAATGGCATACCCTCGAAAACTTACTTCATCCTGAGAGTAACGAAGAGCCATACCACTTGCGATTCTTATTTGTTCTTGAACAATATCGATACCGGTAATTGTCTCTGTAATGGTATGTTCGACTTGAAGCCTTGTATTCATTTCCATAAAATAAAAATTTTCATTTGAATCTAACAAAAATTCTACTGTACCTGCATTTTCATATTTAACAGCTTTTGCTGCCCTTACTGCTAAATGACCAATATAATCTCTTTGATCATCGGAAAGCTGAGGGGATGGTGCAATTTCGATTAATTTTTGATTTCTTCTCTGTATTGAACAATCCCTCTCGTACAAATGAATAACATTGTCATTTTGATCAGCTAATATTTGAACCTCTATATGTTTGGGAGTTACAACACATTTTTCTATGAAAAGTTCGGGACTTCCAAAGGCTTTTGTCGCTTCAGATATGACTCGATCATAATTTGATAAAAGTTCTTTTTCATTATCACATCTACGAATACCTCTTCCACCTCCACCATTTGTTGCTTTAAGCATTATGGGATAACCAATTTGACTGGCTAAAGTTTTAGCTTCATTTAAATCTTTAATATTACCCTCACTCCCAGGAATTACTGGAACTCCAGCTTCAATCATAGCTTTTCTTGCTTGAACTTTATCCCCCATTTTAGAAATTACAGAATTGTCTGGCCCAATAAATTTAATTCCCCTTCTTTTGCATATAGCAGCTAAGTCTGGGTTCTCAGAAAGAAATCCATATCCTGGGTGAATTGCATCACAACGAGATGTAACTGCAACGTTAACTATGCGATGTGCATTTAAATAACCCGTTAATGGATCAGTACCAATTCGATATGATTCATCGGCTTTTTTGACATGAAGAGCATAGCGGTCAGCTTCGGAAAAAATAGCAACACTTGTAATTCCCATTTCCTTGCAAGCCCTTATTATGCGGACCGCAATTTCCCCTCGATTAGCAATTAAGATTTTTTGGATCAAACAAAGATTCCTTCAATTATCAAGTCAAAATATATTTTTATTCTAAATATAATTTTTTGTGACGTTTTTTTTATAATATAAACAAAGCGAATTATATCATGCAGAAAAATATATCAAAAAAATATGACTTTAAAATCTATCACTTATAAATAGTAAATATAAGTCAATTTATGATAAAATCCGGCATTAAATTTTATAAATTTATAGTAAATAATATTTAGGCTTAAGGAGCAAAAATGGCTGTTCAAAAAAGTAAAAAATCTGCGTCAAGAAGAAATATGCGTAGGTCTCATGATAATCTATCAAGTCGAGCTTTGGCTACTGAGCCTTCAACTGGTGAGACTCACTTAAGACATCATGTGAGCCCAACTGGTTTTTACAAAGGTAAAAAAGTAATCGAAGTAAAGACCGATTAACTCCACATAAGTTATGACAAAGCAATCAATTGCTATTGATGCAATGGGAGGGGATGTTGGACCCGCAGTAACAATACCTGCATCACTAGATGCACTAAGTAAGCATTCTAATCTTCATATAATTTTAGTTGGCAATGAATCTAAAATACAAAATCTTCTTAAAAAATATGACTCCGTAGAACATCCACGAATATCTATAAAAAAAACTAATGAAATTGTTCAGATGGATGAATCTCCCCAAAGTGCGTTAAAAAATAAAAAAAATTCATCTATGCGAGTAGCTATTAATTTAGTGAAAAATGGTGAGGCAAATGCTTGTGTAAGTGCAGGAAATACAGGTGCCTTAATGGCAACTGCACGATTTGTATTAAAAACGCTAAAGGGAATAGACAGACCTGCAATAGCATCAAATTTACCAAATAAGAACGGTACAACATGCATGTTAGATCTCGGAGCTAATTCCGATTGTACTGCAAATCAACTTTTTCAATTTGCTGTTATGGGTTCAATGCTAACTGCTTCACTTACAAAAAAGAAAAGTCCTTCCATTGGGTTACTTAATATCGGAAGTGAAGAAATGAAAGGAAATGAGGTAGTAAAGGAGGCATCTACTATGCTTAAAAATAGCCATTTAAATTTTTATGGAAATGTTGAAGGTAATGATATTTTTAAGGGCACCGTCGATGTAGTAGTTTGTGATGGCTTTGTAGGCAATGTTGCACTTAAAACTACAGAAGGTTTAGCTCAAATGATGGGAAGATTTTTACTAGAGGAATATAAAAGAAATTGGCTTACCAAATTAATGGGTTTCATCTCTATTCCGGTACTCAAGTCATTTAAAAGAAGATTAGACCCAAGAAGATACAATGGTGCATCATTTCTTGGACTTAACGGAATTGTTATAAAAAGTCATGGCGGAACAGATTCCTACGGTTTTCGATTTGCAATAGATACTGCTATGGAGGAAATAAATAGCAATATAATAAAGAGTATAGGAAAACAACTTGACTTAGAGTCCATAACAAAAAAATGATTTATTCTAAAATAATAGGGCATGGCAGTTATCTCCCAACAAAAATTCTTACAAACAAGGATTTAGAGTCTACTTTAGATACTACAGATGAATGGATTTTTAGTAGAACTGGTATTAAAGAGAGACATATTGCAGATGACAATGAGACAACAAGTGATCTGGCTTATATGGCTGCCATGGAAGCAATTAAGTTTGCTGAAATTAATGCAAATGATATTGATCTTATTATTCTTGCAACCACAACACCCGATAAAATTTTTCCTAGCACAGCATGTACTGTGCAGGCTAAACTTGGCATTAAGTGCCCAGCATTTGACATTCAGGCAGTTTGTACTGGTTTTATTTATGCTTTATCCATTGCTGATAAATTTATCAAAACCTCTTCTGCAAAAAATATTTTGGTTATTGGTGCAGATAGAATGTCTTCCATTACAGATTATAAAGATAGAAGTAATGCAATTTTATGGGGCGACGGGGCAGGAGCTGTAATAATTAATTCGTCGAAAGAACCTGGAATTCTATCAACACATATTCATGCTGATGGTATGTATGAAGATATGCTTTATGTGCCAAAATCTTCAGAGAGAAAAAAAGAAACTGAAACTATTCAAATGCAAGGAAACCAAGTTTTTAAATTTGCTGTGAACACCTTAGATCAAATTGTTGACGAAACGCTATCCTATAATAAATTACAAAAATCAGACATCGATTGGGTTGTTCCTCATCAGGCGAACATTCGCATCCTTGAGGCTACTGCAAAAAAACTTGATATGAGTATGTCAAAAATAATAGTTACTATAGATCGTCACGGAAATACATCAGCTGCATCGATACCATTAGCTCTAGATGAAGGAATTAAAGTTGGAAAAATAAAAGCTAATCAGACTATACTAATGGAAGCTTTTGGAGGTGGTTTTACTTGGGGCTCAGCCCTTATTAAGTATTAAATAACTATGTCAAATTATTCAATTTTATTTCCTGGTCAAGGTTCACAATCTATCGGTATGATGGACACTTTTGCGGAAATTGATATTGTTAGACAAACTTTCGCTGAGGCGTCAAAGATCCTTGAAAAAAATTTATGGAGCATGATTAGTATAGAAAATACTGATATCCATAAAACGGAAAATACACAACCAATTATGCTAACTGCAGGTATAGCTATTTGGAGGTTATTAAGAGAAAAAAGTCAAATAAATCCTAGTTTCCTAGCTGGCCATAGTCTGGGTGAATTTACTGCTTTAGTAGCTGCAGACGCCATTGATTTTAATGAAGCGCTAAAATTAGTAACGAAAAGAGCAGAGTTAATGCAAGAAGCTGTACCGGAAGGCTTAGGTGCAATGGCGGCAATTATAGGGCTTGACGATGAAAAAGTAATCGAGTTGTGTAGAAATAATAAATCTTCTGAAGTGATAGATCCAGTAAATTTTAATTCTCCTGGACAAGTAGTCATTGCTGGTCATAAAAGCATCCTAGAAAATTCGTTAGAGGATTTTAAAGAAGCAGGGGCCAAAAGAGCTATATTACTTCCAGTAAGTGTACCATCTCATTGCAGTCTTATGAGAGACGCCGCTGAGGAGTTTTCAAATTATTTATCAGGAATAAAATTTAAAATACCAAAATATTCAATTATTCATAATATTGACTGTAAATCTTATACTAATTCCAACCAAATAAAGGAGGCATTGGTAAAGCAACTATATAATCCAGTTCAATGGACTAGTTCAATTAGGTATATGATTAAACATAAGGTAAATTTCTTTATTGAAGCTGGACCAGGAAAAGTTCTTTCAGGATTAAATAAACGTATAAGTAAAGATTCTGAAAATCATTCCACAGAGACTTTAGATAAATTACGAAAAACAATAGAAGTGATTGAAGGATAATTAAGATATGACACAACTTTTAAAAGACAAAATTACTTTAATCACTGGTGCTAGTAGAGGTATTGGTGCAGCAATTGCTCTTGAATTAGGTAAGCAGGGAGCTCTAGTTTATGGAACATCTACCACGGAAAATGGGGCTTCAGATATTACAAAAACTTTTAAGGCTGAAAATATTAAAGGTGAGGGTTTAACGCTCAATGTGAACGATAATAATTCAATAAAATCTGTTATTGATACTATTCAAAATCAAACGGGAGTTATTGAAATACTAATAAATAATGCTGGAATAACTAAAGATACTTTATTAATGCGAATGCAAGAAAAAGATTGGGACGATGTAATAGAAACCAATTTAAAGTCAGTATATAAGCTTAGTCAAGTCGCAATCAAAGGAATGATGAAAAAAAGGTATGGCAGGATTATAAACATTTCATCTATCGTTGGACACAGGGGAAATGCAGGGCAAACTAATTATGCAGCTACTAAAGCTGGAATATCCGGATTTACCAAATCTTTAGCTCAAGAAGTTGGAAAGCGTGGAATAACAGTAAATTGTGTGGCACCTGGTTTTATTGATACCGATATGACAAAAGCACTTAATGAAGATCAAAGGGAATCATTATTGGCGCATATTCCGCTATCAAGACTAGGTCACCCAACCGATATTGCTTACACAGTAGGTTTCTTAGCTTCAGACAATGCATCGTACATAACTGGTGAAACGATACATGTAAATGGTGGAATGTTGATGATATAGGATTTTATCAATGGTTTGATAACAAATTTTTTTTAAAATAGTTAGCTCAATTACAGATTCATTTGATAAAATAGCAACTTCCTAAAATTATGTTAATTAATAAAGGAGTACTTAGATGTCCGACATCGAACTAAAAGTAAAAAAAATCGTCTCTGAACAATTAGGGACCGATGAGTCTGCCATAAAAAATGAATCATCGTTTAGAGATGACTTAGGTGCAGATTCCCTTGACACAGTAGAACTGGTTATGGCACTTGAAGAAGAGTTTGATACTGAAATTCCTGATGATGATGCTGAAAAAATTACTACTGTTCAGCAAGCAATAGATTATATAAATAAAAACCTTCCTTAAGAATTTAACCCAATCACCTTATGATTGGGTTTTTTAATATGAGCAAAAGAAGAGTCGTTATTACTGGCTTAGGCCTAATCACCCCAGTTGGTATTGGGGTTTCTGAAACCTGGAAAAATATCATTGCGGGTGTTTCTGGAATAACACCTATATCTAAATTTAATACTAATAATTTTACTTCTAAAATTGCAGGCGAAGTTAAAAATTTTGACCCACTGAAATACCTCAAAACCAAAGAAGCACGCCGTATGGATACCTTTATTCAATATGGACTAGCGGCTGGAATCGAAGCTATTGAGGATTCGGGTTTCATCATAAATGAGAAAACAGCTACAAGAATAGGAGTTTCTATAGGTTCAGGTATAGGTGGAATTGACCTAATTGAAAAAACTAGTGATGTCTTTGATGATGGTGGCCAAAGGAAGGTCTCACCTTTTTTTATACCGGGCACTATTATCAATATGATTTCAGGTAATTTATCAATTATGTATGGTTTAAAAGGTCCTAATGTAGCGATTGTAACTGCATGTACTACTGGAACGCATTCTATTGGTGATGCAGCAAGAATGATTGAGTATGGCGATGCAGATGTTATGGTTGCTGGCGGGTCAGAAGCAGCTATTACTGAATTAGCAGTGGCTGGCTTTGCTTCTGCAAAGGCTTTATCATCGAGAAATGATGACCCTAAAACAGCATCACGACCATGGGATTCTGATAGAGATGGTTTTGTAATAGGGGAAGGTGCAGGAGTTATGGTTTTGGAAGAGTATGAGCAGGCTAAGAAAAGAGGTGCGAATATTTATTGTGAGTTACTTGGCTACGGGATGAGTGCTGACGCATATCATATAACAGCCCCAAGCACGGATGGTCCAATGCGATCTATGAACAATGCATTAATAAATGCTAATAAGAATGCAGAGGATATAAATTACATTAATGCACATGGAACGTCTACTCCATTGGGTGACCTTAATGAGACTAATGCAATTAAGCAAATATTTGGTACTGCTGCAAAAAAAATTGCAGTAAATTCTACAAAATCAATGACAGGACATCTTCTTGGGGGAGCAGGTGGCATAGAATCAGTATTTACAGCACTTGCAATCCACCACCAAGTATCACCTCCCACTATTAATATTTTTAATCAAGATCCTGAATGTGATCTTGATTATGTAGCTAACACTGCAAGAAGTATGAAAATCGATGTAGCACTTAAGAATAATTTTGGTTTTGGCGGTACTAATGGTAGTTTAGTATTTACTAAAATTTAAATTCTATATTTTTGAAAGATAATTACTTAATTAATGGTAAAAAATCTTTAGGACTTGATCCTTTTGATAGAGGCCTTGCCTTTGGTGATGGCATTTTTAGAACTTTTAAAATTTTAGATGGTAATCCAATTCATTGGGATTATCACTTTCGAAAGCTTAACGATGATGCGAAAAAACTCAATATCAATCTTCCGGCAGAATTAACTTTATTAGGTGATATAAAGCTTTTATTTGATAAAAAAACAGGTGTATTTATCGCAAAATGGATTATAACTAGAGGCTCTTCTACTCGAGGATATTCAACGCCAAAAAAAATTTCTCCTAATAGGATTTTACTAAAAAGTAATTTTGTTCCCTTAGAAAATAATATCTATTTAAATGGCGTAGTGCTTGAATTTAGTAAAAGAATAACTTCTTCACATTTATATTTAGGCGCAATCAAACATTTAAATCGTTTAGAAAATATTTTAGCCAAGCAAGAATTATCCAAATTATCGTTTGATGCTATTATGTTTGATGAGAATGGTGCTGTAAGCGAATGCATAAGTCATAATATTTTTGTAAGGATTGGAAATGTACTTTATTTCCCCAAGCAAAATCATGCAGGTGTTTCTGGGGTTTCAAAGCAGATAATAATCCAACAAGCAAGTAACCTTGGGTACACTGTAAAAGAAAATATTATATCTAAAGATCAGTTATTTAAAGTTGATGAATTAGTAATAGTAAATTCAGTTAATGGCGCCATACCAGTAAAACAAATAAAAGATAAAATATGGAAACCTTCAAATTTATCCTATGAAATTAATCAAATTTTTAAAAAAATTAAATAGGAATAAAATTTTATTAAAGAGAAATCTCTTTATCTTTATTGGGTTATTCATTTTTTGGGTGGTGATATATCCATTTACACCGATTAATGTAACTGAAAATAATGCCACTTTTAAGATTAATTCAGGAAGTAATTTAAATCAAATTACAAGTCAATTAGTTGAAACGGAATTACTCAATGATTCTATAAGATTTAAAATACTTACATTACTTACAGGGAATCATACCAAGTTAAAAAAAGGTTATTATAAAATCCCAGAAAATACTACTCCACTTGGTCTACTAAATATTTTAGTAGATGGGAAAGAGATTCTATTTTCTATTACCTTTGTTGAAGGATCAACCTTTACACAAATAATTAAACAAATTAACCGTAATAAAAATTTAAAAAAAACTCTCAAGGGATTAAGTGAAAAAGAAATCTTAAAGTTAATTGGCGCAAAGGAAAATTTAATTGAGGGATTATTTTTTCCTGACACGTATTTTTTTCATAAAAATACTGCTGACCTAGAAATTTTAAAAAATTCCTATCAGATCTTGCAGGCCAAAATGACATTTTTATGGAAGAATCGTACAGATAATTTACCTTATAAAAATCCTTATGAGGCGCTTGTAATTGCATCAATAATTGAAAAGGAAATTGGTGTCATTGAAGAAGCTCCAGAGATAGCTGGAGTTTTCATTAACCGTCTAAGGATTGGCATGCCACTTCAAAGTGACCCTACAGTGATATATGGAATGGGAAATGAGTTTAAAGGAAACATTAGAAGGAAAGATTTAAAAAAGGATAATATTTTTAATACTTATACTAGAAGAGGTATCCCACCTTCACCCATAGCTATGGTAAGTTTAAACTCATTAGACGCTGCGTTAAACCCTGCTACAACACAAAATTTTTACTTTGTTGCAAAAGGTAATCGCAGACATCATTTTTCCAAAACATTAAGAGAACATAACAAAGCGGTTTACAAATACCAAAAAAAGCGATGAACAAACCAATTTTTATTACATTAGAGGGTGTTGATGGGGCTGGTAAAACTACCCATATTAATTTTATTCAAGATTATTTTCTATCAAAAAATATAGATTTTTATATAACTCGCGAACCAGGCGGTACTCCGCTTGGGGAAAAATTAAGGACTATATTACTTTATGAGGATATGGACCCACTAACAGAAACTTTATTAATGTTTGGAGCCCGATATGAACACATTCATAATATTATAAAACCGAAGCTCAACAAGAATATAACTGTCGTTAGCGATCGGTTTACTGATGCGACATATGCATATCAATACGGTGGAAAATCAGTGGATATAAGCACTATCAATTTTTTAAAGAATCTAATCCAAAAAGATTTAGAACCTGATTTAACTTTTTTATTTGATTTACCGATTAATATTAGTATTGATAGACTCAATAAAACAAGAGAAAAAAAAGATAAATTTGAGGGACAAAATATTCAATTTCATCAAGCAGTACGAGCAACTTATCTTAACCTTGCTAGGGAAAATAAAAATAGATTCCATATTTTAGATAGCACAAAAGATATACTTATGATCCAGAAGGAAATAAAAAAAATATTGGATACTATATTCGATGATTAAGTACGGTTGGCATGAAACAATATGGCAAAGGCTTTTTACTAATAAAGATAGTATGGCACATGCATATATTTTTTTTGGGAAAGAGGCGGAGGCAAATGATCATTTCTCATCTAATTTTTGTAAAGCCCTTTTATGTAGTTCTAACAATTCCGGTAAATCCTGTTCAGACTGCAGTGCTTGTTTATGGATGGACAATCAATCTCATCCTGATTTTTTTTCAGTGGATACGGAGGGTAACGAGGCTAGCAACAAATTAATTCCAGTTGCATCAATTAGAGCTTTGAAGCGTTTTTTTGAATTAAGTCCGCATCAAGTAGGAGGGAAAAAAATTGCTCTTATCTTGCAATCTCATCGAATGAATAAAGCGGCAGCTAATAGCCTGCTTAAGATTCTTGAAGAACCACCAAATGATTGCATGATTATTTTATCTACAGATAGATTGGATTTACTTCTTCCAACCATTAAAAGTCGTTGTCAGCAAATAAAACTTCCTCAGCCTAGTAATGAACAGTCGAAAGAATATTTAAATAAAAATAAATTAAGCTTGGATGATGGCGCAATTGCCTATTTTAACTCATCAGCTATAACTGCTATAGAGCAAGCAGATAACTATCAAAAGGTTAAAGATATTATCTATGTCTTGGAAAAAGGACGAGACTTTAAAACTATCCATATAAAAGCTGATTGGTTAGATTATGGTTTATCATGGACAATTAATGTTATACAAAAGTGGTGCTATGATTTATTTTCTTATAAGTTAACTAATGAATTATTTTATTTTCCCAATAAAAAAGACACTTTTGAAAAACTTTCAAATAATATAAGCCTTTCAAAAATGTTAGTACTTATGAAAAAATTAAATGAAGTAAAAGCATACGCATCCAAACCAGTAAATAAAGAGATAAATTTAGAGTTAGTGATGATCGAATATCAAAAGGTTTTTAATTAACTATGTTTATAGACTCCCATTGCCATATTAATTTTCCCGAATTGATGATTAAGATGGAAGATGTTTTAGCAGGAATGAAGGAAAAAAAAATTTCTCATGCGCTCTGCGTAAGTGTCACGTTAGATAAGTTTCCCGAAATACTTGAGTTAGCAAAAAAATACGAACATATTTTTGCGTCAGTAGGGGTACACCCCGATTATGAAAACATTAGCGAACCTACTCCAAGTCAACTAGTGGAATTAGCTAAAGATAAAAAAGTGGTAGCAATTGGGGAGACCGGTCTTGATTATTTTAGACTTACAGGAGATTTAAACTGGCAAAGAGAACGTTTTAGAAATCACATACAAGCTGCTATTTCAGCAAATCTTCCTTTAATAATCCATACTAGAAATGCAAGAGAGGATACTATTCGCATTATGAAAGATGAGTCCGCAAATAAAGCAACAGGTGTTATGCATTGTTTTACCGAAACTTATGAAATGGCAAAACAAGCTCTAGATTTGGGATTTTATATATCTTTTTCAGGCATCATTACCTTCAAAAATGCACACGAATTAAGAGACACAGTTAAGAAAATTCCTTTAGAGAGAATGCTTATTGAAACAGATTCACCGTATCTGGCACCAGTCCCCAACCGAGGAAAAACAAATGAGCCCGCAAACGTAGCTTATGTTGCTGAAAAAGTTGCAGAAATAAAAAATATTCCTGTGGAAGAGGTCGCTATTGCTACCACCAAAAACTTTAGTAAACTGTTTAAGAAATGCAATTTAAATTAACAATTTTAGGGGCGGGATCAAGCTCCGGAACACCAGTAGTAGGATGTAAGTGTGATACGTGTATGTCAAAGAATACAAGGAATAAAAGAACTAGATGCTCTAGTATTCTGCATATGCAAGATGGTCGTAACATATTAATTGATGCAACTCCTGATCTGCGATTACAATCTTTGAGAGAAAATATTCAGTCTGTTGATGCGGTATTATTCACGCATCACCATGCAGATCATTGTCATGGCATTGATGATTTAAAAGTATTCTGCCAAAAAAATAAAATAAGAATACCTCTATATGGAAGTAAATTTGTTATGGATCAAATGGTGCATAAATTTGATTACGCCATGGAAGATACTAAGCAATTTTGGGGTAAACCTGTTTTAGAGCCTATCGCAGTATCTCGACCTTTTAAGCTTTTTGGGCAAATAGTGACACCCATTCCGGTTTACCATGGGAAAACACTTATTTATGGCTACAGAGTTGGTAATTTAGCCTATTTAACCGATGTATCAGCAGTTCCCGATAAATCTATGAAACTTCTTGATAGCATTGATACTCTTATAGTTTCTTGTTTACGTTATGAGCCACATTACACGCACTTTAATTACGATCAAAGTGTTGAATTTGCCAAGTCAATTAATGCGAGACAAACATACTTTATCCATATGACGCATGATATTGAATATGATGATATACAAAACAAATTGCCTGAGGGTATCTATGCAGGTTACGATGGTTTAAAATTAACTATTAACTAATAAAATATTGGAATTAAAATGAATACTAAGCTTAAATTCTTACCAGCATTCTTACTATCGCTTTTACTAATATTTACTGTCAATGCCGAAGAGAGGAGGGTCTTTTCGGAAGATCAATTTATCAGTGTTTTTAGTGGGAAACCAAAATCCAGAGTATTAAAATACTTGGGTGAGCCTGATAAAAAAAATATTGCCATTAAACCAAAAGGTGCCAATTCTGTTGTAGGTAGTCGAATTAAAGTCGATCAAAAGACCAAAGAAAAAGCCAAGGTAGAAATGTGGTATTACAATAATGTGGTCGAATATGCACCTGAAAAAACTTATAAATTTGTAGAGCTTACTTTAATGAATGACCGTATTGTGAATATTGGCTTCTTTAACCAATAAGAATATCCATAGTTTTATTCGAGATTACTGGTATGTAGTAATTGCCCTTGTGTATTTTTGTAGCTAATTTTTATTTATTTATGGCCCTTTCTACGGTTTTTTATTTCCCTAAAATACTTATATTGAAATAGTTCCCGGTTCAGAACTAGTCCATTTCTTGGCTCCTCACAGTAAAGAGCGTTTATCAGAAGTGCGCAGCAAATTTTTTTTTAAAGTACAGTTGACTTAGTGGCATATTAAACTCAAAGCAAGGTTATGCGTATTGTCAAAGTGAACGGAGTGAAAAGAAAGTTTCACCAGCATCTTTAACAAAGTATGGATAAAGAAAAATAATAATTCAACTTGTTAAAAAAGCGGGAGTTAAAAAAATAGTAATGTGGTTACTGCTGTTGATGTTAAGTATTTTATAACCTTTCAGGAAAAGAGCACCTCATAAAATTAAGCATGTGAAAGGTACGTTTGCAATTTATAGTTGCATTGGAAAGAATATTTCATTCTTGAAATAAAAAACCACCGTTTGGTGGTTTTTTTTAAGTCTTTGATACTAAATAAATTTACTTCAATATTCCTGCTACTTTCTCAGAAATCAGACCAAAAATTGCCCCTAAAACAAAGGACAGTGCTGATACAACGATAGGGTTGGAAAGATCAGGCGCATAGAGATTACTACCTTCCATTGCAAGCGCATCATCAAAACCACCACCCATTAATAGGTAGGCGAATGTTGCTGCATATCCAAATACATTTGCCGGTACGTTATTTAGTTTATCAATTGCGGTAAGCCCATAAACTGTTAATCCAACAGCAATTGGGGCTGCAATACCCACAGCAAGATAATCATCTAAGACTGCAACAATACCAACGGCTATTGCTGCCATAACACCCCCAAAGATAGTGGCAGATATTGTTTTTGTTAACGCGTCCTTACCAACTGTAAAGTAAGCTCCCCAAGCAATAAAACCTGCCCATACTAAGACTCCTGGGATAACATTAAGAGCTAAGTAAGTCCAAATTAGAGCAGTAATACCCAAACTAACACCTAGAGCATTTTTCATTGTAATTCCTCCTGTTGATTTACAAATAAAATAGTTCCATAGTAGTGCTTTTGTAATATATGTCAGAAAATTTAATTACTCCAAACTGACACATTAAATAAACTTTATCAAACAACTTAATAGAGCCTAAAGTAAAAATTAGTATTTGCACACAACTTCATATTGGATATTTGGATTAAAGTTACTAATGATAAAATTAAAAAAATAATTTAATTTATAAATATGTAGTGAAATTAAGGAGACTATAAATCAAAGCTAATAAATTTATCGAATCGTATTTGTTATTAATAAAAGATTCTTATTGTAATTTTACTAATAAAACTCTTCCCATAGAAGGGGGCGAAAATTTGGTTGCATCTTTTTCTCGATGTCCCTATCCTATAGCATCTCACGATACTAATTCACTATTTAATTATGCTAATGATGCGGCATTGAATATTTTTAAAACCAATTGGAATGACATGATCGGGAAACATTCAAGCTTGTCGGCAGATAGTCAAGAACAAGATGAGCGCAATAATCTATTAGCAAAAGTTGCTACGTTAGGTTTTTTTGACGGTTATAAAGGCAAGCGAAAAGCCTTTGATGGATCATTCTTTCATATATACAATGCCACTGTATGGAATATAGTCGATGGCGCTAATAACTATCATGGACAAGCGGTGATAATTTTGGAACATAGTTAATTATGAATAAAAAAAATTCCCCAGGAAAGGTATTGTTTGCGAGTTTAGCTGGAACAACTATTGAATTTTTTGATTTTTATATTTATGCAAATGCAGCCGTTTTAGTATTTCCATCTTTATTCTTTCATGCGTCGAATCCGACCACAGAGATGTTACAGTCATTAGCTACTTTTTCAGTAGCCTTTTTTGCAAGACCATTAGGCTCTGCATTTTTTGGTCATTTCGGTGATCGTGTTGGTCGGAAAATAACTCTAGTGGCAGCTTTGTTGACGATGGGTATATCCACAGTTGCTATTGGTTTATTACCAACCTACCAATCAATTGGTATATTAGCCCCAATATTGTTAATTATCTGTCGGTTTGGTCAAGGATTTGGTTTAGGTGGGGAGTGGGGTGGCGCTGTCCTCTTAGCTGTTGAAAATGCTCCCCCTGGGAAAAAAGCATGGTATGGCATGTTTCCTCAATTAGGAGCACCCATAGGATTGGTCTTATCTGGTGGTATTTTTCTTTATTTATCTAATACCTTAAGTAATGAGCAGTTTTTTGACTATGGTTGGAGGATTCCTTTTCTGCTTAGCTCAGTTCTTATACTAATTGGTTTGTACGTGAGATTAAATATATCAGAAACACCTGAATTTGAAGCAAATAAGAAGAAGCAAAAACCACTTTCAATCCCTTTTATGACTGTTTTTAGGGAGCATAGTAAGCCCCTTTTTCTTGGTACTTTTATAGCCCTTGCTACTTTTGTGCTATTTTATTTAATGACAGTATTTATCGCAAGCTGGTCAATATCTAAACTAGGTATCACCAGGGATATTTTTTTAGAAAATCAAATTACTTCGGTATTCTTTTTTGCATTACTAATTCCAATATCAGCATTATTAGCAGATCGTTATGGCCGTAAAATAATTTTAATGGGAGCGTCACTTCTAATCGCAATTTTTGGTTTATTTTTTACACCATTATTAGGAGCTAGCGACTCAACAAGTATCCTTATAACTTTATCAATAGGAATGATTTTAATGGGCTTTACTTATGGTCCTTTAGGGACAATGTTATCTGAATTGTATCCAACCAATGTGAGATACACCGGCGCATCACTATCGTTTAATTTGGCTGGAATTGTTGGCGCATCTTTCGCCCCGTTTATAGCCTTATGGTTATCCTCAAACTATGGGATCGAGTTTGTTGGTTATTACCTGTCATTGGCAGCTGTTATATCACTAGTTTCAGTTTTCTTCTCTTCAAAGGCGAAAACATAGATGCATTCATTATTGAGTCTTTATAGCTCCATTATTCATCTTGCATCGCATGCTAAAGCAAAATATTACCTATTTATTTTAAGTTTTGCAGAGTCATCATTTTTTCCAATTCCACCTGACGTGATGTTGCTACCTATGTGTTTAGCGAATCGCGCA
>Ga0257110_1000675_pt1 | contig 16068 bp, 22 predicted proteins | sample LP_taG_7_FD_190184 | JGI IMG/M metagenome (GOLD analysis project Ga0257110, IMG submission 190184) | Marine microbial communities from Northeast Subartic Pacific Ocean, Canada - LP_J_2015_P26_10m | ecosystem: Environmental > Aquatic > Marine > Oceanic | place: Canada: Northeast Subartic Pacific...
TTAACGTCGAGGATGTCTTTAAAGGATACCTCGATCTTCATGACCACATCTCCTTTCTCAACTCGGCAATGAATCCAAACCCATCCGCGTGGTTGCGGATCTTCTGAAGGGTAGCCACGTGGTCCCGTTCATCGTCTCTCCAGAATGGGTTGTGCCCAAGCAGCCAGAGGGCCTCCAGTTTCTTTTGCCAGTTGCCGTGGAACTCCTGCGCCAAGAGCATGAACGCCTCCCTGACATCATCCCCCTGAGCCCAGTCAGGTAGGTGCTTAGTCATCACCACATCGAGGGCTCTCTTAAACTCCATGGCAATGTGGTCTAGCATTAGGTTGAAGGCATCGGTCTTGGACGAGGCCACGTAGACCAGATCTTTGCGGCCATCAGGCCACACCTCGATACATCCCAATCTTGGGAGTGATTTAGCTTTAAACCCATGGACCCCAGCCCAGTGCCGGAGATCCTTTAGGGTCATCAATTCGTCGGTGACGACGGGTCTTATATTATTTGTATTCATAGATTGATCGGAATGAATCCTGAATGTGGCCCCCGCACTCGGAGTCAGGGGCCATGGTTCAAGGTTCAGGGTTGTAGTTTCGGTGGCCGAATCTTTTTGATCGTCGATCATACACAACTTTTTTGTAATCACATCCTGACAGGGGGTGGTGATCACGTATGAGGACTAGTTCCCCTCTTATCACGGCGTCTTTTTCTCCCACTGTGAGCCGAGAAACCCAACGGTAGGGTTGCGATCCCCGCCCGTGAATCTGGGCAGTTCGGCTTATTGTTTTTTTCATAGTTCAGGTTACAGGGTTCAGCGGTAAGTCTAGTTAGTTGAAATCATTTGTCAATTCTTTTCCTGGGTCACCCATTGGTAAGGGATGCCCTCTAGCTTAAAGGCCCAAGGGAACCGAGCCGTAGTCATCGAAGAGGCTACCTCCTCGGGCGTCATGGGGACATAATAGCCCAACGCAATCCCGACCTTCCGACAGGGCGTCCTTAGATAGGACCACTCGTCTGTCGTGTCAGCCTTCTCGTCGATCCAATCGAATGCCTCGTTGAAATCTGTGATGCTCTCCCACTCACCAGTGATGGCCTCATCGAGGAGGGACTCGACCTCTTGGAGGAGGCTGGGAGATGAGTGCTCCCTTATTATCTGTTCTTTAGTCATGGTTACTTGTTAAGGTTAAGGGTCAAGCGGACGCTATCCTCGTCTTCTTCGCGGTTGAATATCTTACTCGCCTCAGTGGTGAGGTCATCCAGCTCTGCCAGAGGATCCATTGCTTGATGGTTGGCCATCCACGAGGCCGACTCATATTTCCAACTCCGATACCGGTCACCGTCCTGCTTCAACCAGCCATCCTCCAAAGCATTATCGAGCACGTCCTCGACTAACTCCTCGCAGGGATATGTTGGTTTGTAAGGGAGCTGCAATGGCAACATATATAGTTTGTCAAAGAGCTCAATCTTAAGATCCAGCTTGTCGAACCAACCATCAGGGTGGTTGTTCGGCACGCGGAATTCCTGAGCAATATCAATGGCGGTGGCGAGCACCGGAAAACATATCTCGCACGCAAGTGCGTCGAGCTGTTCTGTTAGTGCCTTTATCTGGTCGCGCAAACCTGAGATCAGGTGCGCTGTGGTCTTCTTTGTCTTCATAGAATCTGAGTAGTGGACCCTGACGCAGGAGTCAGGAGCCACGCTCAAATCCCATGACCTAGCCCCATGGTAAACCGTAGTGATCAGCGCAGACAGGCCCGTAGCCTGCAGCCAGTGACTCAGTGGTGGTGAGCTCCCGAGAGCAGAAACAACACGCTCCAATCTCACGGCCCATCGATCCGGCGAGGCCCGAGGGGTTAGCAGCAAAGTCCCTAACCAACTCGGTGATTTGAGATGGGCAATCGCGGGTGGGTCGAAACTGTCCATCCCTGATGGTGCCATAGAAGCCAGCACCAAACTCGGGGTGAGCTACGGTGATGGATCCCGCCATCTTAGAACGAGGTCCGGCCATGGCGAACTTGACGGGGAAGTCCCCACCATCGATCTTGAACTTAGGGAACTTTAGATTCTCCCCAGCCTTGGCGAAGGCGGATTCGATTTTCGACGTATCGATCTCTACCCTAGACGGGAGAAGCGAGGTGGTCGCTTTCTTGTGGAGCCAGAAGGCTAAGACTGGAGGCATGGGCACCGCATACTTGCGGTCCTCCTTGACCGCCTGATAGATCCGAGTGATGAACTCGGTCTGCTCGACGCCCGACTTATACATAGCCATAGCGGCGTCATAGTGGGTGGAGAATTGGGATTGGAATCCCGCGTGGAACTTCCCATTGGAAGCTTCGTAGCCCTCAAAGGAGAGCCCTGTGGTTTTGGTTGTATCACTCATAGTATTTTGGTATTTTGTTGACAGGTTAGCCCTGATAACGACACCCCGATACAGGGACCGAGGTGCCGGGTCAAGGTTAAACTTTCAAGTTCTTTTGGAATGCCTCAAATTCGACGAGCAACTCGTGGGCGTGCTGCCAATCCTCAGGCCCCCTCATATAATCTCCCCATGGATTGTCCGGATGCGCTGCCAGATCGCGATCCACTGAGATCCAGATGTTCCTATGAGGCCAACTGGCGATCTCAGATTCGACGGTCGCGCCGATCTTCTTAGCGAGGCGGCGAGCCTTGCCATAGAAGGGATCCTGTTTGGGGCAAGCCTTGCCAGCCTTTTCAATCTTAGCCCAGAGGCGTTGTAATTCTTTCATGGCTCTACTTCAGAAGGGGTTTGAGTTCCTCGATCACAGCATCTGCGAGCTGGTCTTGCTGGGCCAGCAGGGATTGGGCCTGATTGACTGATGGATGACCAAATGCTGAGACCTTCACCTGTAGGTGAGCATCTGAGATCTGATTCACGGCTTCGCGAACGCTTGCGCCATCGCTAATTCTTCCGGCTTCCACGAGCTGAGCTAATGAGAGCCCAGTCCAAGTGACATAGTTGAGAACGTCTGAGACGCTTAGTGTTATTTGCATAATAGTATTCATTGTTGTCAGGAGCTCCTCATGAGCCCTGAGTGTGGCTCCCTGCCTCAATGGACAGGGAACCATGGCTCAGGGTTCAGGATGCAGATGGGGCCTGCCATTCATCGATAGGGCCTCCGAGGATATGCTCGGCGGCAGACTGGGCCTGACTGGCCGCGCTAATGATCATTGAAGGATCACCTTTGAATGTCTCACACCAGCCCTGAAGGTAGGCGGCATTGTTAGTCTGGACCTTGTCGGTCCAGCATCCGGTCAAGGAGGAGAGCATGGCGGCGGTCATTTCGGCGACCAGCTCCTCGAAACTGTAGCGATCAGATCCGAACCGGTCAAATTTGACCACTCCTTCACGGGCGAGCCGGTCCACATGGCCTGTGCTATGGGCGAGCTCATGGAACAAGGTGCCATAGTAGGCAGGAACCGAGTTGAAATCGGCGGGGTGGGGGTTCTTCACCACATCGGTTTGTGGGGTGTAATTTGCTTTGTCACCCCCGAGCTGGATGGTGGGGGGGTTGACAAAGCCATCGACTACTGCCTCCGCTTCGGCCACGAGCTCAACCTCAGGGAGGGCCTCAGGCGTGGGGCGTTCTGGTATCTCGATACCGTCCAACTGCTCTAGGTTCCAAACGAGAGCGTATGATGGCTTGCCCCTGAGGAACCAACGGTCGCATTTTTGGGGGTCGTTGGTATAGTCCCCATTGATATCGACCATGACCTTGGCGCGGCGTTTTAGGATCATATGCCCCCGCTCGCCCTCCTTGATGGTGGCACCGAGGCGTTTGATGTCAGATTTGGGGAGGTAGTATGGGCACTCATAGGGTAGCACCGAGAGCAACCAGCGATTGCCCCCACCATAGACATGGCCGGTCCGGAAATTTCGAGGGCTCCACTCTCCAACTAGGGGAGTTTTGGACCATTCCTGTTGCCATGGCAACCTGCCTTCCGATTGGATCAGATCGATGATCTTCTCGGTGACGATTGCGTGGACTTTGCTTGGCTTGGCTGCTACGGCAGCTTCTTTGGTATTCATGGTGCCTGTATAAAAGACGGGGGTTTGTCCCATGTCGAGATTTATTTTCAATTATTTCTGGGGGCCTCATTTTGGGCACCTCATTTGAGACGTTTTGAAACCATCAAAAATACATGAAGAATCGTTGCAAATCATTGAACAATAAGGAGTTAGCCTCTAACAGATCTAACAGACCCTCAAAAACATAAGTCACTGTGTTTCAATGAGTTAAGCTTATTGCAACCAATATGCATTTGTCGTTGCAGCCATTTTGAGTATACAGAGCCCATATCGAGGTGCCCCCTCTCAGATCGCAACCTATCGCAATTGTGGGTAGGCTCTCAGATCAAGAATTTTGTGACCGGACCCCTGAGCCCCAAACCTTGGACCTCATCCGATCCTGTCAGGCCCGCGCATTTTGGCCACGAGTCACAAGTCAGATTTCAGGATTCAGGAATCAGGGTGCAATTTGAGATATGGATTCATTTCTCAGATTAGGTTTTTGCCTCAGATCGGGGAGCACGCAACATGGCCACGCCCCAGCGAATCCGGACGCGAGCACCGCGCATCTTGAACCGTGATTCATGAATCCGGAATCAGGAATCATGGGCCCTGAGGGCCCGACTGAGAGCTGCGCTCGATTTTGCCGACCGACGAATTCGCGAAGCGAATGAGGAGCTGGATTCAAGTATACTATTAGGGTTCCACTATTCAGGATCCACTATTCAGGATGTAGTAATCAGTATAAGTTTACGAATATACAGCTATACGCCACGGGTATAGTGTTGTTTTTTCTTGGCGACGAAGTGTTTATATATGTGTGTTTATAAAAAAACTTGACTAAATCCCACATACACCTGAAATAACCTACAATATGCCCGAAGAAAACTACTACTCTAGGAATCAAGAAGCCCGTAGAGACTACCAAAAGCAGTATTATACGAACAATAAAGACCGAATACGTAGAAAAAAGATGCTGGAAGAACTAGAAGATCCAGAAAAGTTTGAATCAAGGAAGAAGTATAACCAATCATACTACGAAAAAAACAAAGAGCGGATCCTAGAAAGGCGTGCAAAGCTGTATGCCGAGAAGAAAGCTGCACAAAATAAACCATAAAGGTTCCTGTATTTATATATTAACTGTTGTAAATTACAATAGATAATATAATATTACAGAAATAGATTTAATTACGTTTCCGTAAAAGCGTCCGCTTCTCTGAGGCGTTGACCCCCCGCTTCAAAATGCTATTCTATGCCTATGCCCACGAATAGCAGAGTGCTAAAGCCTATTAGCGATTATGTAGCTAACACAGAAATGGAAGTTGCGGGAGTTAATGCAGACGCGCTAGACGCAGCCGAGGCAAGATCCTTAATTATGAAGGCGGCGGCTAAAGCATACAATGCTAAGAAAAAGAAAAAAGCTGCAGAGGCAACCGCGCAAGCGGTGAAAACAACAGCAGCCAGCGGTAGATTATTCCCCACACTCGCTGATGACTTGGCAAACCAATACCCCCTACGTCGAACACCCGCTATACAATCAGCTTCAAGAGCTTCAAATTTGGCAAACGCTGCAAAGTTTATGGGTAAGGTGGGTTCAAAAGCACCACCCGTTCAAGCCTTTATAAACGCTTACGAAGCAATGTCCCTAGCCACCGATCCAGAAGCGCGTAAAAAAGCTGATGAGCAATCTAAAATAATGGCTGCGCGGGACAGGTTACATTATGCAGACATTTCTAAAAACGCAGCCCAAGGTTTTCTAGATCCCATGGGCACGATATACACGGCTGGAAAAGGAATAATGTCCGAATCGTTCAGAGTGGGGTTGAAAGAACAGATTAAAGAAATGATATTCGGAAGCCGATAAGTTCACATTATTGACTAACGGATCAAAAATGATACCCTCCCGCTATGCCCGATACCTCTAGCTTACGCAAACGCTTGCTAAAACAAGCTGGCGTTTCTGGGGTAAACAAACCCAAAAGAACACCTAACCATAAAACTAAGTCTCATGTAGTTGTAGCAAATGTTAATGGTAAACCTAAGTTAATCAGATTCGGGGAGCAGGGTGCAAAGACTAACCAGAATGCCAAGCAGCGGGAAGCGTTTAAAAACCGACACGCGAAGAACATCGCTAAAGGACCATCGTCCGCTGCGTATTGGGCAAACAAAGAAAAGTGGTAACATGAAAAAGAAATCTACAGTAAATAGTGCCAACACTTATACGGAGCCTTTGAAACGTAAGCACTTGTTTGAGGCAATACTGCGTGGATCTCGTGGCGGGAAAAAAGGACAGTGGTCTGCTAGGAAAGCGCAGCTTCTAGCGAGAGAGTATAAAGCTGCGGGTGGGGGGTATAAAAGCTGATGGCCCGCAAAAAACAACAACAAGATTTAATAGACTGGGGTCACGCAAAATGGAGAACCGCTTCTGGAAAAAACTCTGTGGTGGGTAAAGACGCGACGGGGGAACCATATCTACCGGAGGCCGCTCATAAATCATTAACCCCAGCTCAACTTGCAGCTCAAACAAAAAACAAACGTAAAGCTATGAAACAAGGAAAACAAAAAGCTAAGTATACTGAAGCTACTGCTAAAGCCGTTCTCAAAGGTCGGATGAAGGCTAAAAGCTATGGTAAGAAGAAGTCTAAAAAGGGCTCTTACTGAAAATAGTCTAGGTAATTACATATTAACTGTTGTAATTTACAACAGAGAATATATACTGGGGGCATGAGTTCACACTTACCAGAGGGTTTTAGACGCATTCCTAGGGCCGCAGACCACTACGCTGTGTCAGAAAAAGGTGCCGTGTTTAATATGAAGACCGGAAAGATGCTCAAACCTCAGTGGAATGGGACTAAAGAATACACTACAGTTAAAGATAAGCTGGGGAAGCAGTTCCGATTTTGCTATTCTGATGTAGATCGGCTGGATTATACCCCTTTAACTGAGGATTGGTTGTTCCACGTGGAACAAGCCCGTAAGATTCCAGACTTCCCCGATTATGCTGTTTCTCACTATGGGGCTATATACAGGTTTGCCCACCGCAAATCAGGTATTAGAGCTAAGGAAATCCACATGATACGTAGTGGTATCATGCAAGGACGTTCTTATGTCTACCTTAGAAATAAAAACACCCGCAAACGAGTCCGTGTTGATCAGATCACAGAACAAGTTTGGGGTGCTGAGAGCACTTATGAAGACTGATTACTTTTCTTCAGCAATAACTTCAACTGCTTCAAGAACTTGAATGTCCTCAAGAATGTCAACCGCGTTGTCTTCCCGAGCAATCACGTCGATCCCAAAACAAATCTTTGGAGGTAATGGTGTAACGTGAATATGTGGACGTGCATTTGCAGCAGGCTTCGTGAATGGGATAGGGATGGACCCTTCAAGCCCAGTCGAGCTACAAGATACATTGAACAGGAGTCCGGATACAGTGATCAGGGTAATTAATACTTTATGCATAACATACAGACCGTATTTAAACCGTGATCAATGTCAACTTCTAAACCATTGACTGAATTGCAATTGACAAGTAAAGTAGATATTTATGATGAATGATCACCCTTTAGAAATTGATGGGCTAGAACTAGCTGCTTTAGATGACAAGGGGAAACCAGTGGTGACTCGACTCAAAGATGTTAAGAGTGCTATAGCAATTTTCAAAACACTATTTAAAGCCGATGAAAAATCAGCAGTTAACCGAGCACGAATCGACGCGATGTTCGACGGTGCCGCCCCTTATAATCAGGGAAGTCTTGCGACCAGTGGGCAAGGACTTAAAACCAATCTCAACTTTGGAGAAGCTCAAAGACTGCTTGATATTTCTTTGTCTGCTTACGTGGACTTGTATAGTAGTCTTGAGCGGTTGGTTGAAGTCACGGGCACGATGGGGGAGAAGTCCGAAGTTTCGCCGCTTGAAGATATTGTCTCGGATGAACTGACGCACATGATGCGGTCATGGCCGGAGTTTCATAGTGCCTACCTTAGACTCTGCACCACGTTTATTAAACATGGGGTATCTATTGCTTACTTTGACTCACCGGACGATTGGAAGTTTAGGGTTGGTGGTTTTACAGACATCTTGATTCCGAGACAAACCGCTGCATCTGAATCCTGTATCGACATCGCGATTGGTCGTAGGGAATACTTGTTGCATGAACTGCATGCATTTATCAAGAATCCGGAAGCAGCGGCTAAGATTGGTTGGAATGTGGATGAAGTTAAGCGGGTAATTAAAGAGAACGCCAAGACAACAGGGAGGTCAGCAAATAGTAATGCTGAATATGAGGCACTTCAGTCTGAATTTAAAAACAATGATATATACACGGGGATTCAAAACCCATCTGTATCAGTTTTACACTACTGGATAAAGGAAATGGATGGCACGGTTAGCCATTATATTTCTTGTGAGAGTATGCCTAAAGACTTCATGTATAAGAAGACTTCTCGTTATTCTAACGCGGAGCAAGCATATGTGATGTTTACGTATGGTGTGGGGTCAAATGGGACATACCATTCGATTCGTGGTTTGGGTCAGCGGATATTCTCCCATATTCAGACAAGTAACAGATTACGTTGTCAGCAGATTGACGGGGCTATGCTTTCCTCTGCTGTGATGATTCAGCCTGAGAATCAAAGGTCATTGGATGAGTTGCAGTTTACATACTATGGTGCTTATGCCGTAATGAGTCCTAATGTTAGGATAGTGGAGAAAGCGATTCCTAACTTGGGGACCGCCGTGGGACCAGCCTTGGATGACATTACGAACCAGCTTCAACTTAACACAGATACGGTTAGCACGTATGGGCCGAATCAGAGTTCACCTTACAGGAATCAGATGCAAATTTCTGCTGACATGGATGTTACGACTCGTTTGTCTGGTGCATCCCTTAACCTGTTTTATTCATCGTGGACACGGTTGCTGCGGGAAGTGGTTCGTCGAGTGGTGACTACTGGTAGGCGTGATGGGGCTATTAAAGATTTCTTTGCCCGTTGTGCGAAGCGTGGGGTTCCTGAGCAGTTTATTACTTCGATTGACGTGGATAGAACAAAAGCAGTCCGGTCGATTGGTAATGGTTCACACGCTAACCGTATGCTGGCCCTCAGAGAGCTTCAGGGGATCAGTGGTCAGTTTGATGATGTTGGTCGCCGGAACTTGACTCGCGACATTGTATCGACTCGTGTGGGCCATGATTTGGCTGACAGGTATGTTCCTGCGGATGTTGAGAAGAGACCTACGGTAGATGTTAAGATTGCGCTGTTTGAGAACCAGCAGCTACAAGAAGGAAACAATGTTCCTGTTATTTCTAACGAGTTACATGGAACACACTTAGAGATTCACGTTCCAGCGTTGCAGGACTTGATTCAAGCTATTGATGAAGGTCAGGCTGATCCGATGCAAGTGTTGCCGATGTTGCAGACTTTCTACCAGCACATTAGTGATACAGCCCAGCTTGCGGCAGGGGATCCGGCATTAGAAGGAGCCGTAAATAATGCTAAACAAATTTTGCAGTATGCTGAAGAAGCTATCAATAACACGATGAAAGCGGTTCAGAAGATTCAGCGGGATCAAATGCAGCAGCAGGGAATCGAAGGGGCGCAGGCAGAAAGCATGGAGCAAGACACTAAAATGCAGGAGCATCAGGTTAAGATGCAGATCGCGCAGGAAAAAGCTGAATTGGACATGGCTATAAAGCAGAAAAAACATGAACAAGAAATGGCTATACGCGATGCCAAAGCTGCGCTAGAGTTTCGCGAGAACTCTCAGTAATGCCTAAACATCCTAAGCCTCCCATTCCAATTGATCGTTGGTTTAAAGACCAAGAATCCGTTCAACAACTACGCGAAACGCTATTGCATCCTAGCTTTCAACAGGCTGTTGCAATTTTAAAAGAAATATCCGGGCCTTCCTTCGGCGGCTTGAAAGATTCTGAAACTAATAGTCTTCGTCATGCATGGTATGCTGGATACCGAGATGCATTTAATGACTTAGAAAAATTGACAAAATTCCCTGAAAATAGCAAAACTAGTTCAACGACTCTTAATGAGTGGACCCATATAGAATAAGATGAGTGAAGAAACTGCTGTAGAACAAGAAGTAAGTGACCCGGTAGATACATTACCGGATCAGCAAATGGATTTTAGTTCAGCCCTCGATAAAGCTTTTGAAGCTCTTAATCAGCCAGAGCCAGAGCCAGAGACCGAGCCAGAATCTAAATCAGAAGAAACTCCTGAGATACAGTCGGAAGATAAGTCTGAGCCTGAAGTTGAGGTTGAAGAAAAACAAGAAGAGTTAGAGTCATTTGATCCTACTGATAATCTTGATGCTGAGATTGGAGATGACTGGACCCCGAAAGCTGCGTCCCGATTCAAGCAATTGAAGAGTGAACTTAAATCTGCAACAGATGAGCTTGAAGCATTGCGCCAAAAGGCATCAGAAAGTGATGTCAAAGTCAAAGAACTTTCTGGTGAGATAAACACTTCTGATATTGAAGAGATGCAGAAAAAACTTGCTGAGTATGAGCAAGAAAAGATGTTTACTAATCTTGAAGATACCGAGGTTTACAGAACAGCAATTTCAGACCCTTTAGATAGGTTACTAGAAAATGCACGTGAAGTAGCAGATAAGTATCAAATTAACCCTGATGATCTTGTTGATGCCATGGCCTTGCAAGATACGGACGCGCAAGACGAAAAGATAGCTGAATTAATGGAAGATGCTTCAGATCGTGATAGGGCTAGAATTTATAGGGTTATTGAAGATATCAATCCTATTTTAGAAAAACGAGCAGACTTAATTGAAAATGCTTCTGAAGCTCTAAATGAGGCCAACCTCGCTAAAGAGCGTGATGGTGAACTTGAAATGGCTAATCGAGCTAAAGAGCGTCAAAGTGCTGCGCGTAATGTAGTAGCTAGGGTGCAGAAAAAGCTCCCATTCCTTAGTGGGTTTGAAGGATTAGATATGTCAGCCGTGCAAGAGAAAGCTGCGGAGGTAGATCCATCTGTAATCCACCCTGTAGACTATACATACAATTCTGTTAGTGCCCAGATCCTCCCATCTATTGTGAAGGAGTATGCAAGTTTAAGGAAAGAAAACGATGTTCTTACAGATAGACTAGCTCAGTATGAAGATGCAGAGCCTAGTATGTCGGGATCGAGTCCTAACTCTACGCCTGTATCTAGTGATGCAAGTTTTGCTGACCGTATTGAAGCGGCGTTTGCTACGAAGTTGTAAATAACTAAGGTGTTGACAAAGTCTTACCTTTTAAGATAAAACTCTTTACATATTCAGCTTGGTTGCTCTAGCCATAATTAGTTCTAGTAAAGCGAATGTCTTAGATGAGCTATGTTTCATCGAACAAATCGTAGGTTGCTCTTGCCTTAATAAGTTCTAAAACGGTTTGCCCAAAAAACAACCTAGCCCAAAAGGCACTTTATTAACTTAACTATTTAAAATTATGTCAAGAACACCCGGAACCACCGACTTCTCAACAGCTAAAAATGCTTCAATCAACACTATCCTCGCAGAGGAAGCAAATCGGATCGGATCTGATGTGCATAAGCAAATGCTTCACACATCTCCTTGGATCGATCTTATTAAAAAATCAGCCTTTCCTGAAGGGATGGGCTATCAACTTACGACCCTAATCTATGACCGTTCGCTGCCGACTAAAAAAGCTGACGGCGCAGGTCCGGGACTTAACTGGAATGACGTAGCCACAGCACAAACTGATGCTAACAGTTTACTTGGAGTATCTAACTTGGGACAGCCTCTTAAGGGTGCCGCCGAAATGGTTCAAGGTGCTAACGGCCCCGAAGTTAGTAGCGATGATGGTCGCAACTACATTAACTTCAGTAAGAAGCTTCGTTCGTATAAAATTAATCGTGCGGTGATTGAGTCACCACGGATTAATATCGATGATCTTCGATATGCCGCACACCGTCAGGAGCAGCTCCGTGCTGTAATTGACAACCTTAGTGAAGCAACTCGCCATTCATGGGCTGAGCGATATCGTGATGAGTTCGACCGTCTTTCGGACGTTCTTGTTGTTTGTAAGGCTGGAACACAATTTTTCACTGGAAACGGTGATGTGACTACCCTTACATCCGGAACTTCTGGTGGAGACACCATTTCTGGAGGTTCTCAGCTCACTGCGTCGAATATCTCAAACGCTGTATTGGACAAGATTTACTTCCAACTTATCCGTAAAGGAGCAGGTCGTGAAGCTTACGGTCGTGAAAACGGTCGCCCAGTATTTGGACTCGTGTGCTCTTCTGAAGCATCATACTCATTGATGACTGAAGGAGAATTCCGTGACGATGTTCGTTACAATAATTCTGCTGTAAGTGATCTTATTAAGCCCCTTGGTATCGAGCGTTCCTTCCGTGGTTTCTACCACTTGGTTGATGACCTCGCTCCACGTTACACTGATGGATCTGGTGGTGCTATTGTCAAAGTTGACCCATACACTGTCGCAGATGGAATTACTACCGTTAATGGTAATTATGATAGTGCTAAGTATGAAGTTGCTTTTGTAATTCACCCTGAAGTATATGAGTGTCAAATCCCACAACCGTTCACCGGAACGGCTGGTTTGACCTTTGACCCCGTTAATTACTCGGGAGACTTCAAGTGGACCAACATTCAGAGCGAGCATGCTAACCCAGATGGAACCATTGGTTTCTTCCGTGGAATTCTTGCATGTGCTTCCAAGCCCATCAAAACTGAGTTTGGATACGCCATCCTATTCAAGCGTCCGGCTACTGGTGTAGTCGCCGCTACCGTTTAGTATTAGTAGTATTAATTAAAGGGGGTGGGGGACTTTAAATCCTCTGCCCCTTTTTTACTAAGTATGAAACAAGAACAAACATTCCTAGATATGGTGGATGAACGAATGAGCCCCGCTCAACAAGTTCAAAATCAAGAGCCTGCTCCTATGATGCAAGAGGAGATGGGAGAAGAACAAATGGTTTCCGAGGATTCAGAAGAATCGGAGGATCCACAAGTTGATATGCCCAACTTATATGAAGTAGTCTTCAGTGAAGACTACGATCCGGAAAATCCGGACAGTGAAGAAAAAATGCAGATTATGCGTCAAGCTATGGCTGCGGACCCGCGTGTCATGCAGATGGCACTTGAAGCACCTGAAAAGTTTGCCCTGTTTATGTATGGACGAACATTTGGTCAAGTGTAAGTATACAAAGGATTCCGGAGTTAATAGCTCCGGAATCCTTATTTACTATTGTTTTAGTTCCTGTTTGAGACTAATTCCCAAGTTAGATCGAAAAGAGAATGTCCCATAGTGGGTTAATTCTGCTTTTGTGTCGGCCCACATAGTCCCGCCCATTTCTTCCCATTTCTTGCAGAAAGAGATGTCTTCGCCTAGTGCGCCGAGTGTTTCGTGTGTGAAACAATCGAAGTAAGTTGGATAATTTAGATCTTCGACTACTTCACCATTTTTAATTTGAGTCATTCTAGTATTTGATTTCGGGTATGCCTCATCTAATTTAGTAAAGGCTTTACGATCAATCATCATAAAACCAGTTGGCCCCGATAAAGCTTCAATAAAACCGTCAGGTTGAATCTTCTTATTGTCAGGATCTTTGAATTTTATGACAAACTTAGACTGTTCTGGTCCTGAGATACTCTTGGTTATATATGGGGCAAAGGCAATATCTTCATCTCGCCTAAGAAGACGCCAAAAATCATCTGGTTCAAAGCCGATATCTGCGTCAACAAATAACAATTTTGTGTAGGGGCCCGCAAGAAAGTGTTTAACACAGTCATTCCTTGCGTGGCTAATCATAGCACTTCCTGAGTGTAAGTGGATAGCTATACTAAAACTAATATCTTTGGGTGGGTTCGTGGATAATAATTTGATTAAACTGTTCGTGTAGTTCACGAATGTTTGATAACCGAATGCTGGAGTCGCTATAAATACTGCATGGTGTTTGGGTTTAGCCATACGCGAAATATAGTTACTAAAATTTTCAAGTCAACGTAGATACAGCATAATACACAGGCTTGTAATACGGTTGACTTCAATGTATATTTTTTGCATGTCTACATCTATTTCAGGCAATATTCGGCTTACTTATGGGAATCATCAGCATAACGAAACCTATAGTGCTGAAACGGCTGCTCCGAATTTTAGTAACACAGGGCATGATTATTCAGCAGGAGCGGATAGGGCAACGTATCATGCGAATGTAGGGACGGCACTTTCAGCGGGATCCATAGATTCTGCCGAAGGACTTCTTCTAATTTCTAATAATAATACCGTTGGGAAATTGTGTGTTAGTTTGGATGCTGGGACTAGCTGGGACATTAAAATCCCCGCCGGATTAGCAAACTTGGTATCCGTTGGACCGGACCATCCGGTTCATATCAAGACAGATATAGCAGATCGAACTAACCAATCTGTTTCTTCAGTTACAACTACTGGAGGTATTGTTTTTACTGCGGCAATTCCTGAAGCAGGAACTTATGTAATGACTGCAAACGCCAGCCCTAACAACACAACTTCTGGCCCAGCATTCATTATGAAGACTGAAGTAAACTCCACGACTAATGGGAAAGTTTACGAATTGGACGGATCTACTCTAAAAGATTTAGCAACTGGTCCTGTGTATACGGGGGCTACTCATGTTAATTTAGCAAATGTTGCAGACTACAGATTCACTTTAACAGAAGCGTAATAATGGCTAATATACAATTACAACGGGGGCAGCAGCAACAGGTTGATGTCACATACAAACTCGCGGGTGCGGGTGATGCACTAAATTTGAGTGCGTCTGGAACATTTGACGCTGAATTAGTCATCCGAAAAAAACGTGGGGATAATTACATGGGGCAGATCATTGATGTCCTGCGGCATGGAGCTACCAGCCCTGCTTCATCAGAAGCAGATAGCAGGATACAATTTACTTACAACGCGCAAAATGTGGATGGGGATGCTTCTGCGGATGGCTCAAACATACAGTTACTGTGGTCAACTGCTCAAGCATCTTTATTACCTAACGAAGCGATCACGGTGTATGGAGACCTAAAGATTATTCAAGTATCTGGTGGTGAAACAATTCACCACGTAAGATTAGCCTTCGACATACTACCTGAAATTACACCATAATGGCCAACGAATCTGTAACCATAGTGCAGTCACCTAATAGTGTAACTGTTACTCAATCGAAAAACACTACGGCTGCCGCTTCAGCGAACCCCGCAGCATCTTTTGGTGGTGGCGGGTCAATTAACGGAAGCCTGAACATTTCTCAGAACCTAGATGTAGACGGCATTCTAGAAACTGATGCCTTAACCATTGATGGTGTTCCATTGTTGGAGGCAATTCAGGATGCCGTGGGTGGTATGGTGACTGGGAATACCGAGACAGGGATCACGGTTAGTTATCAGGATTCAGATGGGACTTTAGATTTTGCAGTAGATGCCACAACCGATGAGCAGATACAAGATTCTGTAGGTTCAATGCTTTCAGGAAATACTGAAACTGGCATTACTGTGACGTATGATGATGCTGCGAATAAAATTAATTTTATTGTATCCGCACAAACCGACGAAAACTTTACTACTGCCCTCAAACAAAAACTTGAGTCGTTTGCCGTTAGCGCGATTGAAGCCAACACAGCTAAGACTGGAATTACTTCTGGGCAAGCTAGTGCGATTACAGCGAACACAGCTAAGACCGGAATTACTTCTGGGCAAGCTGACGCTATTGTAGCGAACACAGCTAAGACTGGGATTACGTCAGGGCAAGCTAGTGCGATCACAGCAAACACTTCTAACATTACTGCAATTCTGGATTCCGCAGATGCAGACAAAGATTCGTTCGCTGAAATAGTAACTTTAATTAACTCCGTTGATACTGCCAACGACTCAGCGTTTGCTGGATATGTTACGTCTAATAACTCGGCAGTAGCGTTGAACACAGCCAAGGTCGGAATTACGACAAGTCAAGCTAGTGCAATTACAGCGAACACAGCCAAGGTCGGGATTACGACAAGCCAAGCTAGTGCGATTGAAGCGAACA
>Ga0257110_1000677_pt1 | contig 16063 bp, 45 predicted proteins | sample LP_taG_7_FD_190184 | JGI IMG/M metagenome (GOLD analysis project Ga0257110, IMG submission 190184) | Marine microbial communities from Northeast Subartic Pacific Ocean, Canada - LP_J_2015_P26_10m | ecosystem: Environmental > Aquatic > Marine > Oceanic | place: Canada: Northeast Subartic Pacific...
AATTATAAATCCCTGCGAGGTAGGTTTTCAATGAGGATACCTTATGGCGAGTACCCCTCTCTGTATTAATAAGAGCATGTGACCTACCTCACTTATAATTTTAAGATAGGAATAGTAAACTATTGGTTTAACTTTCTTATAAAGTGACTTACAAAGTCATCTTTTAAACCCCAAGCTTTTACAATAAACGCAACAGAATTAAGCATACGATATACTTTCCGAGTCATAGCTCTCTTTATAGCTTCCAATTCATCTCCTTGTACCTCTTTGGATTTCCTTTTGTGTCTTTCTCTCCCTCATAAACTTTCCAATTATCATTTGACATCCATTGTTTTTCGATACTAGGATATGAGTAATACTTTCCAATTTTATTTTTACTCGGATTAGGAAACCACCATAAACCAACTTCCATTGTTATGTACATGCTTGTATCATTAAAACTTTCTGCTCTTTGTTGTAACTCAATTAAACTATTAAAGTCATCTTCTTTAAGTTTATTAGTACCCTTAACTTCACTTAAAAATAACTTTACAGAGTCTCTAGGGTAAATTACATAATCCGGTATCAATAAAACCTTACGAACATCATAAAAGCGTGGTACAAAGCCGTCTTTAGGGTCTGTTCCTATCTTCTGATAGCTTCCTGCAATGTGAGAATATTTTTCTAATTGAGATTCTGAAGCACCACGAACGAATCCTTTTTCTTGTAACATTTGTTGCATACGAAAATCTGCTTGGTCTTGTTTGTTCTCGAAGTTTCGCTCTTCAAAAGAATTATCAGAGTATTTAGTCATATTGTTGCTCCCAACTTTGTTTTCTTTCTATATCAGAGGTCTCTATCCATTCATCTAAATTCCACCTTATACCTTTGTTTTTTGGTAATTGTAGTAACTGCAAATCATGTTTTTCTATAAAATTTGTCATGTTGATTAACATATCTAACTTAGGTTGTGTATCTCCTGTAAATACAGAAATACATAAAGCTATATTGTGTTCCGTGTACTCTTCATTAAACTCTTTAGCTATAATCTCTCTGTTTTTTAATTCTGATAAAAACACATTAGGACTAACAACTTTAATTCTTCCCGGCATTGGTCTTGTTTGTTTCTGTTGATATGTGTACATAAATATATCGGTTAATCTTTGTATTGTTTTTATAGCAGGATTTTGTACATGCCCTTTAGTTATATTTCTAAAACTCATTATTAGATTGTATGGATTTTCTTTTATATCTTTATCTTCATGATGTGCTTCTATAATTAACCTAATGCTCGTGTTTAAATGATTAGGAACTTTAATTAACTTTTCTTTTTCCCATATCTCAATATAGTCATAATTTAGTATCATAATCCTCCTGTTGCGAGTGATAGGACTAGGTGGGTATTAAATACTTCACCTAGTCGGAATCCATTAATAAGCGACCACTTACAAGGTTAGGCACTTATTGAACACTCTCCTATCACTAATGCTAAGTTTGTACAAAAAAATTATTCATCATTACTTAAATAAAATTAGGTTTTACCCTAGCCAAGACTTTCTTGGTCTTACTTAGCAAACTTAAGGGCAGAAATTTTTTTACTAGTACACCATATATTAGTTTAAATTAGTCTACCCTAGTGGAGGTGGAGAGAATCGAACTCTCGTTCATTGAGTGAAATTAGGAAGAAAAAACTCTCAATGCTACTCCATGCACCCCCGACCTTTTTAAAAAGGTGCTTCTCCCTGTGTTACATCACTCAAAGGTCTTGCGACTGGATTTGTTTGTGATGAGTGTTGGGCAGGGGCTTGATTATTACCACCTGTTGAAGCGTTATTACCGTCTCCGGAATAACTAATACCACTTGTCATTTGATAATCAAGACAAACACTAATGTTGTTTGCATTGACTAAATATTTTGACTTGGATTGACCTGTTTGTTTGTCTTCCCAAGTTTCTTTTTTAAGTGTACCCTCAACCATTACACGCATTGATTTTGCGTTAGCCGGGAACGAGGAATTGAGATTGTCTGCTAGGTTTTCCCATGCAGTAACATCAATCCACATATCATCAGTATCTTCGCCATAAGTCTTGACGACCATACTTGCTTTTGCAATACTTTTTCCGGATTGAGTAGTTCTCATTTCCGGTTGCAACATATTACCTGTTAATTGTATATAATTAATAGCCATTTCTTTACCCTCCTACGGAGCAATTATTTCATCCCAATCTGTTGATTGAGACATACTCATGGATTTTCCAAGAGATTGTGAACTATTCATGTAAGTAGCTTTTGCTTCATTCCAATTCATAGTCCACTTTTTGTAAGCTTCTTTGTCTTCTGTGACAAGTAACTCACTTCTTCTTGCTCTTTCCTGTACATTCATGTAACAGGCATGAGCAAAACTTTCTGCTTTTATAGTTAATAAGTAATCACCTAAACTACCTCGTTCGGGTGGTAATTCTTGATTAAATTCTGCTAATCTATTTTCTAAGTGATTACCTCTCCACTCTTTAACTTGTTTAGATAGCTCTGCGAATGTTGGTGGAAAGTCTCCACCTTTTTGTAAGCAATATTGTAAACCTGCGTCTAATTCTTCTTGTGACCAAAATCTTGAATCTTCAAATAAAATTGTGTCATCGTCCCAACTAGTTCTTCCCCACCTAGCTCTAATCCACTCACACGCATTTTTCCAATCGTGTGTTTTAATAGGTAGTAAAGATTGTGGTAATTTGTTTAAAGGTATATCCATATTCATTTTTTTCTCTTTTTCATTCTTCCGGCAACTTTTAAATTGTTGTCAAATTCAATTATAGTAGAATTACTTTTTAAAACAAACATATCGGGTGTTATCTCTAAAGATAAAACTAAATCCCAATCTTCATCCGGACAATTCAAAACTCTCTGCATGTTTTCATTTTTCATCATGTCTTGTATCCCTTGAAGTGCTTGTAAAAAATCAGTAAAACTAATCTGTTCTTTTTTATTGGTCATACTTGTCACTTAATTCAACCCACTTACCTTGTTGTAAAGCATTTTTCTGTAAATCTTCCAACTGCTTTTTAGAGAGCTTTGGTTGACTTGTCTTCAACTTAGTCCACATCGAAGTTATAGATTGAGGTTGAGGGTGAAATCCATAAGCTAATACAAAGTTCTTTGCTCTTAATTCAATTTCATCGGGTTTAGCATTAACATCTTTCAACTGTTTAACTGCTTTATTTAATCGACCTCTCTCATCTTTAGTCATTACGCCTTTCCAGTCATAACCACATACTTCAGCTAAGGTTTCAAATACCATATCTCTGTTACTAGATTTACTGTCTTGCGAAGCGAGACCAATCTCTACTCTACTCTCTTCTACTCTACTCTTCTCTACTCTACTCTTCTCTAGGTCTTGACCGTCAAAGGATGTCAAACTACCGTCAAATTTAGTCAAATTATCATCATTTTTACTCTTATGAGCCATTTTTTCTCTAGATTCTTGCTTTTTTAGGCGATTATAGAGTCTTTTTTCGTATAAAGCACCGGAATAATCAAGCCAATCGTGTACATGGTACTCTGTATAACTATCTTCGGGGTCGTATGTTGTGTCTATAAAATTGTATTTTACTAACGCGTCTAAGAATATTTGTGGGTTTCCACTCCATTCACATGCGTCAGGAATTAAGTCTAAATACTTTAATTCACCGTCATCAGCATATTCAAGTACCCAATACCATAATAGGTGTAGGTGTCCTAATGCTTCGACCTTAGAAATTCCTAGTTCTCTAGCTAGTAAAATTAGTTTAGGGTGATTCGCTAAACTTTGGTCTGATTTAATCCAAGCCATAAATTATTCTCCTTTTTCATTATATTCCTCCCAATTAGATAATAGTCCTGCGACTACATCTTGTAACTCTGATAATCTACAAATAAACAATCCGTCACCAGTGCCGTTAGGCATGGCTATCATTGAAAAGGGTTTCTTTTCTTTCCATAAGTCTTGAAACTCTTGTGATTGACTTTCAGCATTATAAAATTTAGTTGCTATTGGGTCAACTTGTTTTCCGGACTTAACTTCAAACAATACTTTAGAGTTCCAATCTTCTTCATCTGCAGGTGTTCTACCACCCACATTGTCCGGTACTTTTAATAGCTTTCTAGCTATCTCTTGTTTAGACCTACCATTATTTCTATTAAAAGAATTTGATTTACGAATCTCTTCTTTGCTCGGCACTTTTAACCTCCTCGTAGTTTTCAAGTAGTCTAAACATTAGGTCTTCATCTACAATATACACAACTCTTTCTCCGTCTGCAACTCTCACCTTTGAATTGTTTTTTCTTTTAGTTTTTTTCCAAGCAACAATAACATCGCCACCTGCTTTTTCTTTAGACTTTAAAAGTGTTTGATGTACATTTAGATTAGCTCTGTGTTTGGCTTCTAATATTATTTTTGGATAAGGTAGGGATTGTGAAAAGGGGATTTCACATTCTATATCCCCCTTATCCTTAGAGCCACCCTCTGCTAATCTTCGTGATTTAAATCCGTAATTATTTAGTTTGTTGACAGTTAATGTCTCGAATGCAGTTCCTTGTATTTTAGGTTTGTTTACCATTAGTATTCCTTACGGCTTCCATAAACATTGACCAGGTCTCTCTTGTTTGGTCAACAGGTCTTCCTAATTCATTCCATAACACATAGTGTCTCCTGTACTTGTTTGGTGCAGTAAAAAAATCTAATACACTATCAGCAGAATCTAAAGTTTTTGAATTGACCATAGCAATAGCAAAACCTCTAAAGTCTTTTAAATCTCCCATAATGTCTTCTAACTTTTCTGTAAAAATTTTCATTTTAAATTCTTTCATTAATTTTTGTGTCATTCTGTGGGTTACATAAGCCATCTGTTCTTCAACAAATCCCCACATTTGAGGTGGTACAGGAAGACCTTTACAATCGTCTAGACAGTCTTCGTCTGCATTTGCCCCACAACTTGGACAACCCATGTCCATATACTCTTCGAAATTAAATTTATCCATACAACTAATAATACTAGAGTATGTTCAAATCAAGTTCTTCTGTTGCCTTCTTCTAATTTCTTAGCCCATACAGGTGCATTACTTAACCCAGTATCAATTACTTGTAACTTGGGGTCTGTATCCCATTCTTTATAAGTAAAAGTATCTCTAGCTAATTGTTTGTCCATACCTTTTTTACTGGCTACTGCGTCAAGTCCTCGTAGCTTAGGTACAAAGTTTTGACCAACTAGGGCAAGAAGATTATCTAAACTCTCGTCATCTAATTTTTTGTCAGTCGCCCAATCTAAAATGTTACGAACATCATGACTAAGAGTTTTATAACTTTTACTAAAGCTATAAACTTTACCCCCTAATTTTAAAGCTCCCTTTTCTTCAACATCAACAGATATTTTTATATCAAGAAATTTATTAATTCTTGATGTACTGTCTTTAGCTTCAAGAGAAACACCTCTTGCAACAACAAGTTCAGTCGGCTCATCAACTGACTGTAACTCTGTGTTACTTAAATCTTCATCTCCTGCTTTGGCTATTTCCCAAATCAAATCTCTCATTTACTAACTCCCTCTCTGATTCTTCTCTCTAATTCAACATACGCTCTCATATCAATTGCTAAATGTTCTATAGAACTAAATATTTTTTCTCCGTCCCAATCTTCGTAGGGATACCAAGCATTTTCTTTTAAGAAGTCATATAACTTCTCTTCTTTCATTTCAAACCAATCGTTAGGTAAGTCTGCACTTAAAAACTGTGAACTTATAAACTCAAAGTCTGTTTTGGCTTGTGTAATTTTAGACATTATTCTTCCTCCTCTATTGCAATAGAATTAAATTCTCTTATTAATTTATTTTTATGTTCTGCTAAATCAAATAAATAAGATATATCTTTTTTCATTATTTTTCCTCCTCTGTATATACTTAACCCAGTAACTATGTTCACCAATTGGGCTATCCATATCTACCCAACTAAAGCAAAACCAAAAGTTTACATTCTTACTTCTGTATCTAGCTATCCAATAAATTAAAGTAGGTAAGTTAAACCACCTAATAAATGTGTCGTATGGTAAGCCACACTTAGTATCAGTTCTAATTATCCACCAATATTTATTCATTCTTCCTCCTCTAAATGTTCTAACCAATCTTTTGGTTGCATTTCATATACGAAATCTTCTGCGTCTTCTTCATCTTTTGCGTGAAACGACACAAATACTGTATATGCTTTATAAGTGTCGGTTATGTCCAAATCCACATTATTTTCTATTTTATGTGGGCTTACAGAATATACTTTTGCTTTTAAAGGATTAGCCATTCTACCAACATCTCTTTCAGCTATACCTTGTGCTTTATCTAAGCTATCAGCAAAATAAATTTTTTCAGCAGTAAAAGTTACTTTGTATTTATTCAATTTGTACCACCTCCTACTTTAAAATCGTCTTCATCAACTAAATCAACAATCTTTTGACCTTTTGGTGTAAGAGTATATGTAGGAAGTGCGTCTGCAAATCTAACAAATAACTCTTCTGCTTGATTGTCATCTAATCTATGTTCTTCAATTAAGTTATACACATGGTCTTCTATATGGTCAACTATACTCATTTACTTTTCTCCCAATCATTAAACCACTCAATATCCTGTTGATACTCGTCATATCCCCAACCCTCATGATTCCAAGCGTCGATAAGACCTTTTGTCATCACAAGCATAAGTGCTTCTTCGTCATCTTTGTATGCTTCAACCATTCTTTTGGCTACAACTTTTGCAAAGGTTTGTTTTTTGTCAAAACCTAAATCGTGAAATTCCATTTCATCTAACAACTTCATTAGAATCGACTCTTCAGAAGTTCTTCTTTACTTCTCCATTCCATTTCGTTACCATGAAATTCTATTTGTAATGTATTCTTAACAAGGTTTTCTGCATGGTCTTCAAAACCTGCAAACACATCCACTCCTTTTTGAGTAAACTCAGCAGACTCTCCGTATGGAGAATCCTCTATAAACTCATGTCGATTCTTATCATTCTCTTCAATAAAGACACTCCACAATACATGAGTTATTTCTTGAACTAAACGCGTGTAATCGCTATGGTCTATAATTGTTTTGTGGTCAAACTTAAACATTTATTTTCTCCTCTACTCCGTCGGCATTAAAGTAAGACTGCCCAATATAACCTGCTAAGTTATTCTCGGGGTCACCCTGTATGCAATACTGCATAGTCTCTTTAGTTTTAGGGTTTTCAAGTAACAAGATAGTGTTTGAACTTTCTGCGTGTGTATCAGTAAGTTTTTGTTTTACTGCGTCATGAAAGTAAGTATTCTCGTAAAAAATATCTTTAAGCACCCAACCTTTTATATCTTTAAGGGTGCAGTAGCCAGTATTAGGCACTTCTGCAAACTCCGGATTGTGTGTTCTTGTAATCACCATGACTCTAAACTCTTCATCATTAGGTGTTAGTTTATATCGCTCCGTATGAACGATTGTTTCGTTATCTCTATCAAATGTCATATTTTCCTCTTTTCTTTAATATTCTTATATTTAGTATTGCATATATTATGTACTTATGCAAATCTTTTTACGAATTATTCTTGCTCTCTTAAACATTCTGCGTTACAACAATCACTTAGATATTTAAAGTCATCTGCTTGGTAGTAATCTGTATCTTGCCTACAACTACTACACATTTTTGAATATACTTTTGTTCCATTAACAATATCTACTATAAACATTGTATTTCTTTTTTGTTTTGTAGGTATTGGGTGTAGTTTTCGTAAAGGTATTCATCATCTGAAAATTGATTACCTCTGTTAACACCTTGACATATTTCTAACATTGATGTTTCTTGTATTTTTCCTGTCGTTGTATTTACTATAATCATTATTCTTCTATCACTCCTGTATCTACATACCATTGACGAAGTTCTCTTTGTTGTTCTTCAGTTAATAAGTCAACAACATAGTTGTATCTCCCTGTCATAATTTCAAGTTGTCTTGATTCTTCCAACAATTTTTTCATTAATGTTTCGTTTACTAAAACTTCTTTTTGTTTCATTACTCTTCCTCCTGTAAGTCATACAATTCAAATTCTGCACCCCAAAGCATTTCCCAAGCACTACCTTTATCTGTCATTCTCGCAACATCTAATATTCTATCCTTGTTAATTACTTCATCTTTATCTCCATAGAATTGTCCTGTTACTATTAACTTGTACTCAAACACATCATCATCTTGTTTGCATACAATTTCTTCTATTTTTTTATTCATTTCAAAACACCCTCTATTTTTTCCCAATATTCTTCATTACACTCATCATCTTCACACTCTTGTTTAGAATGAGAAGTGCATATAAAAAGATAATCGTGGTCTGTATCAATCTTTGCGTCAAAGTCTTCTGACCACTTTAATCCAATACCTGCTTTCCAATTCATATCTTCTGCGTCACTTATAGCTTGTTTTCTATCTTCGGCTTCAACCACTTGACTACCTAGATAAACTGTTTGGTAGAAATCTACCTTATATTGATTCTTTTTCGCCATGAAGTACCTCTCCTATCTCGTCATTCTCTCCACATTCGTTACACCAAAAGTCGTCATAATAATCTCGTGTCTCAATTCTCTTACCGGTGTTTATATTTATGACTACTCGTTCTCTGATGTCATCAGAATCGCAGTTCCAACAAATAAACACACCACTTTTTCTACCGACTCGCATGTTACTCATTACATTTTCTCCTGTACTATCTCTGTCCAACCATGACCTAAATAATTAGGATTATCTATCATGTTTGTCTCATAACATTCTGCGTCTGCTTCTATTTCCTCGTATATCTCATTCATCTCGTAATCTCCGTCAAGTACATCTTGTTTAGAATCTGCAAACACTTCTACTATTCTTGTGCCTGTAACATATTCTTTATACTCTTCTTGTATGTAAAATGTCGCCATTATTCTTCCCCTCCAAAGTCAACATCAATTACATTGGTATCAACTTGTATTTCTCTGTATATAAATTCTAAGTTGTATGTATCATCTATCTTGATACCAACTACTTCTTTATCTCCGTTTTCTTCTACTTTTTTAACGAAATCTTTTATCTCACTTCTGTAATAAAGACCACCTATATAAGGTGTGTCACTTGTAACATCAGTAGTCCAAAAAACTTTGTAGTTATCTTCCATTACTCCTCCTCTAATTTGTACATTGTGTACTTAACTGTAAGTTCTGTACCTGCTTCTATATTTTCTAATGTATAAAGATGTCGTGTGTTATTACCTTGTATCTCACAGTTAGGTGTATCGCTATGATTAATAAAACCACCAAGTGGGGTACGCAGTAAGTTGTTTAGCTCTCCAAACCATTGCACATGAGTCATGCCTATGACTTGGTGAGCAGATATATCTTTAGTTGCAAATAGACCTAAACCCTCTATCTGACTAGATTGTATTGTTAAGTAATCGGGCAAAGGTTTATACATTATTCTTCCTCGCCTACATCTCCCCATAGTTCTTCTATAAGAGTTGCTTCTTCACCTTTATCAAAGGTTTTAACATGAAATTTACCACTAAGCATGTTTTTTTCGTCTATTTTTTTCCAATTGTCATAACCTAATTGAATGTTTTTATCAAACATTTTTCCGTATATAACATTGGCTTTTTGATAGTTCTCTGCTTCTACATAGAACTCTACTGTAAACGACTCAAAAAATCTAAATCGTTCTAATTGAATATTGTCATCTGACATAATTCCCCTTTTCTAATCTATTCTTTTATAAGATTAGCAGATACGCAAATATATGCAAATTAAAATATATTTATTTTTTAAGTTCGGGTCTTATGTGACCTCTTATTCGAGGTGTTTTTAAAGGTGCGTGTTTAAAGCATTGTTTATTATCATTGTAAATACTTAATACTTGTTCGCAATTAATATCAGTACAAACTCTACCTTTTTTAAATTGTTTAGTTGCTCTCCTGTTTCGAGGAGCAACACTACCTTTCATATATAAGTTATTCATTTAGCCATTTCTCTTTCCATTTCTTTTCATCTCCCCAACACCATTCACTTGAAGACCAATCACGCCATTGAGTTTTTCCGTAAATGTCTTCTGCAAGTATTGAAGCAAACATAATATTATAATAAGGAACATATTGTACTCTGTCAAAACTAAAACCTATATCTGTTTTTAATGTTTTACCTGTATAGGGTCTTCCGTATCTTGTGACTACCCAAGTATCCCATTCGGGTAATTCATACTTCTCTGCAACCCAGTTCCATGTCCAAGACACAAATTGCATAAGACCGGTGTCACCATTGTCACTTCTGTATGCGTCAACTTTACCTCGTGACTCACACCAACCTATACGAACTGCCGTGTTTATATTATCTTTGTCAAAATGCTCGACATAAAGACTTGCATGTTTTTGCATAGATTGAGGCACATGGTCATTGCAGTTTAAATACTGTTCAATAACTTTAGTTTCATCTACACCCATAGGTATAACAGAAGCTAAAAAAAGCATACATTCTGTAATCATCTGATATTCTCCATATTCAATTGTATATTTTAAACTACTTTTGTTTAACTGTCAACAAATTCGATTAAATCCGGATGTACCGTTAATAATCTTTCATTTTCAATATCCCTCAACTTAACTTTAAATAAGTAATTGGGATTATCGCATTCCAACCATTCAGTTATTTTACCAACCCTGTGTCTGTCGTAGCCCCAAATATGTGCGTTATGACCATTTCCAATGTGTCTATAAGTGACTATCGTGCCTACTGGATATATGGATTTTAAATAATCAAAATACCAAATGCAATCTAAGTAGCTGAATCTTTTATTCTGCACATTAGCATTTTAGGGTATAAACTATTAACTTGCAGAGAAAAACTGCAAAAATATATCTAAAAACTAAGTATTAAGAGATTTTAGTTTCGTCTTTTGGTATGATACCGGAGTAACCACCAATAGAGTTTATTGCTCTTGTCTTAGCTTGTAGTATTGAATTACCTATAAACTTACCTAATTCAATCGACCCCGTTTGGGTTGTAATATAAAGTCTTGCTTCAAACTGCAACCATAACGGTAAATGATGTACGATAACTACATAGTTACCGAACTCATATCGTTCGTGAATTGGCTCGTACTCATAACCATTCATGTGCAAATTATAGCACACTGGTCGACAAATGTATGCTTAATTTGAGCTTTGAGATTTGCAAATTGCAATATATGTAGTATTGTAAGAGTATGGTAGCTAATAATATAGAACAAGGTGTAACAAGTTGGGACAAAAATGATGACCCTGTAGGTATTTATGAAATTGCACAAATGCTTAATTTTAAAGAATCAACAGTATCTTCATGGAGACAACGACACCAAATGCCTAAACCGGACAAATTAGTTAATGGTGGTAAGACTCCACTATGGAAAACTAAAACTGTTTTAGATTGGGCAACTAATACTAATCGTCTTAGAAATTTGCAAGAAAACAAGTTTGCATATAAACAAGACAAAGATAAGATAGATGAAGATAATTCACTAAACACTTATGAAGTTAGTGATTTAGAATGGAATGGATAAATAAAAAGGAGAGTTAATTGAATAACTTGAACATAGGCGACACAATTGTCGTAGACGAAACAAGAACAGGTAATAGACAATTAGAAAGTACATTTACCAGTAATTGGAAACCTTTAATGGAAAACAATACTGATGACTGGACAGTTCTTGAAAGTGAGCAGGGTGATTTAGCGAAACTAACAAATCGTTTTACAACTCGTGCGACAAGAATGAATGGATATACCTACACAAAAGGATATGAGTTTAGGTGCATAAGAAGAAGTCCTAATTCCTATTTCTTGGGTAGAAAGATAAACAATTCTTAAATGATAGAAGAATGCTCGGATTCAGTAAAAAAGTGGGTTGAGCTATTAGTTGTAAGTGAGAACGAACTTTATGTAGATGATTACATTAAAGACGCTTTAGAAGACTTAAATTTGGAAAATTCTAATATAGATGTCTTAGGTCAATATTATAATATCTTTGCAAGTATGTCTTCTGTAGCTTCAAGAATGAGATTGGCTACTGAAAAAGTACTCACAGAAAAATTTCTTGATGAAGAGATAAAAAGATTGGAGGAAGAAGAATGAATCAATTACATGAATTAAGTAGGAGATTCCCGGATAAATATATTCATAAAAATCCAAGTGGATATGGAGATTATATACAACATTCCGTAATTAGACAAAGACTGCTAACTGTGTTGGGTGCTTACTCAACTGATATAGTTGAAATTTTGTATGATGAGGGAATTATTACAGGAGTAATTTTAAAACTCTCTTGTGTAGTAGACGGCATAGAAATTTCGGTTGTTGAAGCCGGAGATGTAGAAAACCCGTCTAATTGGAAAACCAATGGTGCAAGAATGAAAGACGCAATGTCAGACGCAATTAAAAGATGTGCTATGGCTTTAGGAGTCGGCTTACACCTATGGTCTCAAATTGGAGACGAAGATGAATATTTCTTAGACAAACAATTGGAGAAAGAATTAAATGCCCAAACAGATAAAGAAGTATAATGATGTAAAAGTTTACTCTAAGCTAACAAGAAATTCTGTTGGCGAAGAGTATGCTAAAACATTAGAGCAAATGTACACAGATGTTGTACTCGTTCCTATGTTTAATGACCAAGACACAATGATAGAACAGTGGGGAATTGAGTTTTTCCACAAAGAGTCACAAGGAGAGATAGCTTGGACTATTATCACTTGTTTAATGGCTTTTATTAATAACACAGGTCACATGCTTTCACATGTTATAGAAAACGAAGAACTTGGTTTCTATGCACTAGTACAGGAAAAGCTTTGCTTAGGACAAGAAGCCACAATATGGAAAGATGTATTAGGTGTAGCAACAATTGTAACTGATGAAGATTATGATGAATCTGAATAGCACAAGTGAACAAGTTTTAGCTACAGAATTAGATAGATTAAGAGAAGAATATATAAGATGTTACAACGATAGTTTATCGGTTGAACAAATAGCTCAAAGCATGGCTAATATTGTTACTGCTCTATCTCTAATTTATAATGCCCGAAACGGAGGTACTTATGTGGGATAAATATAATGGAAACGAACTCTATTGGAATCAATGGAATAAGTTTAAAGAAGACAATCAGACAAATCAACTAAACAAACTAGCAAGAGAACTTGCTGATATCTCAAAGAATTTATCAATGTTTAGTGCAGGTTTAGAAACACTTTTAGAATCTGTTCGTGAAATAATAGAATTAGAAATAAAAAAAGAGGAAGAATAATGATTAACATTAGAGCAGAACATAGTGACCACTTAGACAATAACATTGCTAAGATTAGATAATGGATATTAAAGTAGAATATTTGCCTTTATCTGAAATAGTAGAGGCAGATAATAATCCAAAAGACCACGATATCGGTCAAATTTACCAGTCAATTAAAAGATTTGGTTTTACACAACCTATTATGATGAACGAAAATACTGGTAAGTTACTTGCCGGTCATGGTAGATTACAAACCTTGCAAACCTTAAAAGACGCAGGAGAAAAAGTTCCTAACCGTATTAAAGAAAAAGACGGAGAGTGGCTTGTACCTGTGCTTAAAGGTATTTCTTTTGAAGATGATAATGAAGCACAAGCATACCTAATTGCCGACAACCGACTTACTGAATTAGGTGGTTGGAACACAGGAGATTTGGTAGAAGAGTTAGAGAAGCTTGTTGAAGCAGGTTTTGAATTAGACGGTACTGGTTATGACTTTGACGACTTAGAAACAATGGTAGGAGATATGAGTTCTACTTTTGAAGTTGAGGATATTCCCGATGTAGATGATGAGGAAACTGATGTAAAAATAAACATTGGTAGATACAGATTTAAAGTTGACCCCGAATTATTTTACGAGTGGGAAAGTAGAGTAGCAGACGAATTAGGTAGTAGAGATTCAGAAGAATTTGTGGATTGGCTTAGAGAAACTCTAGGCATTTAATGATTCACACAATTAAATGGACAATTTATTATCGTACACTTAAAGACAAAGACCGTTCAAAAAAAATATATGACCTAATTTGGAAGAAGTTAGGTTGTGATGAGTGGTCACAAGAATGGACAACAGAGCAAGAAGAGTTATTTTATGGGCAAATAGATTTATTACTACCGGTTAACAATTTGGAAGAAATTAAAACCATTTACGATTTAGTTCGTGAAGTTTTTGGAGAGGTAATAATTAAAGATGGACATACACGACAGGGAACTGAACAACTGGAAGAATAAAGGAGCATGTATAGATGTTGACCAAGATATATTTTTTCCGGAAAGAGGAGCTAGTACAAGACTAGCTAAAGCCGTTTGCAGACGATGTAATGTGCAAGAAGAGTGTTTAGAGTACGCAGTAAACAACGGTGAAAAATTCGGTATTTGGGGTGGACTCAGTGAACGAGAGAGAAGAGCAATACGAAAAAAGAGGGGCATAGTTTTAAAAAAGAAACCTTACACCAAATTCGCTATGGGAAGACCTTATAATTCACCATAACTTACCTATTAACGAGCAAAAAATTAATGCTATTTTTACACATAAGAATCTAAAGTGATACTATAGATATGTAAAGGTTAATGAATCTTTAGTCATATAAAAATTCATAACTCCTTTCTCTGATATTCGCAATAATAGGGGCGTTAAAACCCCTTTTGTTGTTTCATTAAGCCCCCGAAAATTAATGCTATTTTTTCGTCTATTAATACCCCAAAATGAATGCTATTTTTTACTAGCTAATTAGGACACTCCGTATGGGAAGCTACATAGGAGGTCGGGATTGGAAATCCCTTTGTCGTATTTGCATTATGGATAGGCAAAAAAACTGCACTGAAACAGTGTCTACTGTCAAATTTGGATAGGGTGAGTGACTGTACTGTACTTATTACCTCCCGAGTGGCTACCTCCCAGGGGGTCCAATTTGGATAAGAAAAATGCCCCACCGTAAATTCCCTCGCTCATTTGTAAGACCCTTGCAGGGGCAAGGTCTTAGCCATAACCTCATGAGGTCATAGGGCGAAAGGAGGACGATGGGGCTAAACTTTATCGCTTATTATCGCGTTTTGTTTTCCTTTGTTCTCTTTCTCTGTCTTGCTTTTTAATTTCTAAGACAGTCTTAATGATAGCTGAAATCACACAGATTTCATGAACATTACAACTTCATTGTCAACCCTGCGACAAATAATTGTAATAGATTCACCATGGGGAACATTTCCCAAACGACCATTTTTAATTGCAGAAGCAGTTGAATAAATACTATTCCTTTTTTCAATTGGAACTGCACCGATTCGTAACCATTCTCCTTTGTTTTCTATTGCAATGCGTATTGCGTCATCATACTTACTACCACCCTTGGAGGTAAAAACTTTCTCCGGGGGGCTTGTTAATTGGACATTTATATCCATTATTCTTCTTCCTCTCTTATTTCTTCTAATACTGTCGAAGCTAATATGCTATATAGTGCATATAAATTGCCTCTAAGTATTGATAGGGGGTCATCGCCTCCTAATTCATTATGAATCCATAAATCCCAATACTCCTCACCCTCAAAATGACTACAAAAGTCAATTAATTGGTGGTTGTAAACTGGGACTAATGAATCACAAATTTCATGTAGATAGTCTTCGGGATATTGAGAATTCTTTAAGTGTTCTAAATCAATAGTATCCTTAATTTCTTTCTTCATTTTCCAAGTGTTGTTTGTCTCTTTACTCATATTTTCTCTTTTCCTTATATTCTTCTTCTATATTACACATCTAAATTTTATATGCAAAATTTAGGATTAAATCCGAATCGCAAAATAATAACAATAGTTTCATATCAGACTGCGACTGCCCCCTCCTCTGGGAGGTGAGGTTTGGATTCACCTATTCTTCCTCATCAACAGTAAATTGGATGGTTACCTCGTCACCATTTTCCTCTACAATAAGAAAATCTTTTTGTACTAAATCTAATAATCCATATAGTTTATCTTTTGTCATAGCCATTATGCTTCCTCCTTATCATATATATAAAGTTC
>Ga0257110_1000678_pt1 | contig 16059 bp, 20 predicted proteins | sample LP_taG_7_FD_190184 | JGI IMG/M metagenome (GOLD analysis project Ga0257110, IMG submission 190184) | Marine microbial communities from Northeast Subartic Pacific Ocean, Canada - LP_J_2015_P26_10m | ecosystem: Environmental > Aquatic > Marine > Oceanic | place: Canada: Northeast Subartic Pacific...
TGTGGCAACTGGTCTTCTAAACGGGTTTTGGAACTTATTGATAGATTCAATAAATGGAACGGTAGCTAAACCGATAGGAACTGCTGCCATAGACAAAACACCAATTAATTTATTAGGAATAACTCTCAATGCGTTAAAAGTGGGGAAAAAGTACCACTCTGGTAATATTTCCAGTGGTGTAGCAAATGGGTCTGCTGGTTCACCCAAAGGCGTTGGTTCCATAACAGCAAGTGAAATGGATAACGCTATGGTGGCTAATATAACAACTGGAAACATATACAGTAAATCATTTGGCCACGCCGGTTCACCATAATAATTATGTCCCATACCTTTTGCAAGTTTAGCTCGTAAAACGGGGTCGGATAAATCCGGTTTTTTTATAACGGAATTAGAGATCACCAAAGACCGAGACAGAGGTTTGACAACACGTTTTGATTTAGTAATTTTAATTTTATTGTTATCACTAATAAAACGTGGGTAATTTACCAAAACTCTTTGCATGTTTTATTATTGATTAGATTATTTTTTTTAAATTAATTTATGTATTTAATGGTGGTGGTGGTGGTTTTCTAACTTTTGCATTTAAAGCGGTAATAGTATATTTTGGATCATGAATTTGGTTTAATAAATCTTTCTTATTCGATCTAACCGATTTATTAATTTGTTTTTTGAGACGCAAACGCGCGTTTAAGTTCGCGTGTACGGACATAACACCCATTCTTTTTGCCCGATTCATAAATTCTCGGCGTCTTCCACCGGCCCATCCCGATGGTACGAATTTATCTACGCGTTTTTGTAATCTTTGTGTAGCTTCGTTAACAACTTTATTACCACCCGATATTTCTTTCGTTCTAATATTATTCAGTCTTTTTTGTCTAACGCGTGCATTACTTTCCTGTCTATTTTTTTTCGCCTTGGCTATTGCTGCAGCTTTATTTTCTGCGGCTTTTTTCTCGAGTGCAATTCTTCTATTTGCAGCCGCCTTTTCGGCTCTTGCTTTCTTTTCGGCTTGTACTTTTTGCGCTTTTGCACGCATTTCTTCTAATTTTCTTTTCTTTTCATCTGCTGTCGCTTTATTGGCTACCGCTTTATTGGCTACCGCTTTATTGGCTACGGCTTTATTTGATGCAGCTTTATTCGCCGCGGCTTTATTTGATGCGGCTTTATTTGCTGCGGCTTTTTTATTCGCTGCAGCTTTATTTTCCGCGGCTTTTCTATTCGTTGCCGCTTTATTTTCCGCCGCTTTTTTATTCGCTGCCATTTTTCTCTCGAGTGCATTTTTCTTATTCTTCTCTCGTTTTTTTGCTACATCTCTTTGACCTTGCATTTCAATTTCCATCTCTTTTCTAATTTTTTCTGCCTTTTCAAGATTTAAAGCTTTTTTCTCTGCTTTTTCCCTTAACGCTTTTTGTTTCATTTCCATTAATCGTGCGTGTTGTGTATTAGCATTCCTTTTCTTTTGAGCCGCCGCTTCTTCCATAGCAATTTTTTTCTTAGTCGCCACTTCTTCGTTAGCTATTCTTTTCTTTTCGATCAGGGCTTTCTTTTGAGCTGCCGCTTCTTCCATAGAAATTCTTTGTTTTTCATTTTTTTCCTTTCTCTTTCTCTTTCTTTCTTCTTCAATTTCTTTCTTTTTATTTTCTGCTGCACTTGCATTCGTCGCCGCTTTATTTGATTGTTGTTGTTTAAGTTCTCTTTGTTTTTCTTCGGTTCTTTCTTTCTGTTCTTTAGCGCTTTGATTCATTTGTTCTTTTTTCTTTCTCTCTGCTTCCCTTTTCGCATTAAACGCAGCTTTTTGTTTATTTCTAGAAAATTGATTAGCGTACCTTTCAGCTGTGAGTGTGAAGTTCGTGAGAGGTTTTTGTGAACCTATTGTTTCTCTTCTCACGTTATTTAACAAATTTCGTTTTTTGTTTTCATTAAACGTTAAACTAGAAATTTTATTAAGTGCTTTTTGTTTTTTATTCGTATAATTCTGGTTCGATTTTTGTTTTTTATTTTGTTCTTCTTTTTGTTTAGCTTGTAAAAGGAGTTGTTTACGTTGATTCTCTTGTTCCTTGAGCTTTTCCTTCTCTTTTCGCGTTTCCGCGGTTTTGTTTAGTCCTCTTTTTGTTTTTATCGCGGTTATGACATTAGTTTTAAATTTATTTAAACTTTCAGTTTGTAACCTATTTCTAAACCCTTGTTGAGAGTTAATGGGTAATGTCGATGTACTCAACATTTTTTCCAGTATTTTCAAGTTTTGAACTTTCTTATTCGCGGATTCTTTTTTCGCCTTTGCTTCTTCGTTACGCTTGATCGCATTTTTAACGTTTTGGTTTACTTTTTCCTTTTCCTTTTTCGCGTTTTCATTTGCTTTCCTTTTTTCTTCAAGTTTCCTTTGTTTTTCTTGTAATTCTAAGTTCCGACGTTTTTGAATTGCATTTGCTTTAGATTTCAAGATATTCACATTTTTTTGTTTATTTATCGCAATTTGTCTAGCCGCAGCAGCTTTTTTATCCTGTTCGTTTCTTTTATTAATTGCGTTAGTCGCATTCGTTACCACGTTTGCTACTTTTTGTTTATTTATCGCATTTTGTTTGGACGCATCAGCTTTTTTAGTCAGTTCGTTCTTTTTCTTGAGTGCTTCGTTAGCATTCTTTTTAGTTTGATTTGCTTTTTCTTGAGCCTTTTCTTCCTTTGCTTTTAAAAATTCCTTTTTACTATTTCCACCACCGGTTTCTGCGTTTGCTGCTGCTTGTTTTCCATTTAGAATAGCTTTTTTCCTTCCCTTTATTGCAGTCTTTGCCCGTGTTTTTGCATTTTCTAATTCATAGCGACCTTTCTTTATTTTTCCAACGAGACGAGGGATTGGAGAAAGTGATTTAATTTGTTGTTCGGACAGTGTGTCATCAACAAACGTTTTTAAGAACTCATCGAATGCGGCTGAATTTCGTTGCGCATTTTCTTGTAATTTTTGTTGAGATATTTCCTTACCCTTTCTGTCTTCTATTTTTTTATTTATAATTTTCGCTGCATTTTCCTTTGTTTTTGGTGCAAGAAAACCACCTTTTGCGAACTGTTTTATAACTGTTTTTGCATTCGCGTTATTACCATATTTATTTCTTAATTCCACGACATTTGCATTTTTCTGTTTTTTCACATTAACTTTACCTTTTCGTTTTGTAACGATAGCATTGACTTCCTTTTTCGCCAGTGAAATATTTGTTATACCACCCGATATAACACGCATAACAACCCCATTTGTTCTAAAATCTTGAGCCTTGAAATTATTTCCATTCAAACTCGTAATGTATGTTTTCAATTCTTCCGCGCGAGCGAGTCTCTCTTCTTTCATTTTTTCGTTTTGTAGCCCTTTTTCCTCCATTTTTTGTTTCAATTCTTGACTAGATAGTTTCTTAGCGTTAATCTGAGCTTCTTTAGCCTGGTTATTACTTATTTTCTTGTTTAATATAGTTCTAACACTTTGTTTATTTGGATATATGGGTTTACTACTAAACATACGTGTTTTTTGATTTACATAATTTTGTATAATTTTTTGGTATTTTTCATTTTTGTAACGAGCATTTGTTTTTAACTCGTTTATGTTAGCTTCTCTCTTTTCCTTATTAGCCGCTTTTACTGCAGTATTGTTTTCTTGTTTCTTATTTTCTGTAGCCTTATTAATGGCGTTTTTGTTACTCTTATTTTTCTTATTCTTTTTCTTTTGTTCGATCGCGTTAATAACAGATTGTTTCGATGAATACTTTATTTCACCCTTACTAAATAAACCTCCTCCGGTACGTTTTCGTGATTCAAAATTGTTTATAACTGTTTTTGCATTCGCGTTATCCGTATAGTTAGCTCGTAAAGCATTTGCATTTGCTTTTATACCTTGATTTTGGGAACCTTTTATATCTTTTTTTATATCAGAAATAATGTCTTTTATGGATGTTTTGGGTTCAGCTAAAACGCGTCTCTTAATACCGTTACTGTTTTGTATAAACTGTTTTGCATTACTATTTTCGTTTAAGAACTTGCTTATTTCCTCTATTCTCTTAGCATCTCTAGCGTTTGCCAATTTTTGTATCATTCTATGTGCGGTTGTAATTTCTTTACCCGCAAATTTATTGCTGTTTTCATTTTGAACGTTTCTCTTAGTATTTCTTTGTGTTTTTATAATTTGCTGTACATTTCTACTCGATTTATTAAGAGATCTACGTGATGCAAACTGTTCGAGTTCCGCTATGAACTGTTTACGCGCTTCCTTATTTGAATTTTCCTTATTTCGAAATTTTTTTTCGATTTTTTGTTTCGCATTTTTGACTGTATTACTGAGTGATCGTGGTTCATTGAGTATATTATGTAATTCCTTTATTGAATTTTCATTCAGTTTTAACGTCCCGTTATTGGACTTTAAAAAGGTATTGAGTCGATTATGGTTCTTTTTTTTATAATTTCTGAACTTGTTTGATGCGTTATTTAAGGTTACATTTGGTTTATTTATGAGATTTTTAATATTCTGGTTATTCAAATTAAGTCTTAAACTACTTGCATTATTATATTTAGCTTTTTTAAGTTTTTGTTTTTTATTATTTTCGTTTTTCGTGTTGTTTATCTCTTTTTGTTTGTTTAGTTTAGCCTGTCTTCTGGCTTCATCCGCCGCTTGCTTTGTCGCTCTTCTTCCCTCTGCTCTTTGCTTTCTTTCTTCTGCTTTTTCTCTCATTTTATTGAGTATTGATTGCTTTTTTATATTTTCATTACCGGAAGTACCACCAGAAAACAGTGTTCTTCTAACCGATGGTTGTGTTGACCTTGGTGTAGGGGCAATCGGTTGTGTCACCGACGGTTGTGATGGGAGTGTTCCAGGTGTCGGAGCAATCGGTTGTGTCACTGACGGTTGTGATGGGAGTGTTCCGGGTGTTTGTGTTCGTGGACCTTGTACCGAAGAAGCGGGTGTTGTTGGTGATAATGTACTACCACTTACGTTATTAGATCTACTTTGTTGTTGCGATGCGAGTGGTCCGGATGATTTTTTAAACTTGATAACTTGGTTAATTAAATCTGTATAATCACCTCTATTAATTTGACCGACGTGTTCTTTAGACGCTTTTTTGAAACGTTTGTGCCAGTCCTTAAACGATTCGTTCCCTATATACCCTTCGTTTCTCAATTGTACGTATAACTTTTCGGGTTTTTGGAGATAAAACTTTCTTTTATTCGCGGACATAGAATTAACTTCATTTTGTGATTTTATTTTGAAACCACCCGAGAAAAGACTAGAGAACATGTTTTTTACGCGCCCTCTTTCTATACCCTTAACTTCTCTATAAGGTGATATCCTGTTCGAATTATTTTTTAAGAAATTTGGTTTGTTCGCTTTTCTAAATATATTTCCTCCTCTATTAACGTTATTATTTTCAGTTCTCGTATTAGAATTATAGTTATTATTAGTTCGGTTAGAGTTAGAGTTATTATTGTTTCCATTTTCGCGTTTTATGTTTCTATTAGAGTTAGAGTTAGAGTTATTGTTTCCATTTTCACGTTTTATGTTAGTCATCAAATTATTGGAATTGGAATTAACATTAAATGATTTTACGTTAATTTTCTTCTTATGAACAGTTCTGAGTCGAATTGGTTCCTGTATGTTTAATGAGTGAAGTTTTCGTCCAATTATATCAATTAATTGTGCTTTAGTAAGACTTTTATCCGCGTGACGCACAAGACCTACTTTTTTTGCAATTCTTCTAATACTCGCAACTTTTGTCGATGAATTAAACAGTTTTTCAAATTCCAATATTGATAAAGGTGATTTTCTATCTAACAAATGTGATTTATCCCTACTTAATATAAGCGGTGGTAATGGTAGTTTACCATCCTGAATAGTTGCATAAACATCACATATCTGACTCCTCGACAATTTGATATCGTCTCCTGTGGTTTGCTTAATAAGAGTTTTTAGATTTTTTATATCTATTCCTGGATCGCATGCATCCATTATTGTTATAAACCAACAAAAAAGTTTATAACAATAATTAAGTATTTATACCTTTCATATATAAGTGCATTTTTTCTTCGTACGTCATACCAAAATTAAACACATCTACCTGTCCTATATCAATATCAATAACCTTACTATTTTTTATTATGTTTTGTTGCCTGTTATTTAATGTTGATGTCATTAATGCCTCTGCAAATTGTTTTGGGCTTTTTATATCTTCTATAAATTCTGATTCCATTTTCATTCGAATACAAAGTATTTTATTACCTTTTTTATCCATAAAAGGTGAGGTCGGTAAAGTTTCTAAAGTTCCTCCGTCTACATATACCATACCATCATACCTGTATGAGGAGAATATGAATGGTACAGCTATACTCATACATAGTGCATCTATTACTTTCATATTTGGGTGTGTATCTTTAGAAAAATAAACTGTTTTTGATGTGTTTACACAAAACGCTGATATGTATATCTTTTTTTCTATATCTAAAAATATTGGATCTGATTCTAAAATATCTACAAATTTTTCTCTGATTGGTTTTAAATCAACTAAACCATATTTATTCATAAAACATTTCAAATTAAGTTTAACTAATTTATTACCATCTATTAATGCAAATTTATAAAGTATGTCGTCTATACCAAACCCTAATGCTAACATTAAACATATTATTGCGCCCGCTGATGCACCTGAATATTCTTTTATATTATGAAGTTTGTCTTCTATAGTTTTTAAGTACCCTAGCATTGAGAAAATTCCCATTGCACCCGGTCCTATAACAAGGTATTCCATATCCTCGTTTAATAATACTGAGGAAATTGCTTTCTCAAAATAGCGAAGACTGTCGCGAAGACAACTGCGTGAACCACTGCCGACGAAATACTGGTTTGACCCGACATGAACAATCCCTTTGATCCCGGTGGAATACTCAAGAGCATACCTGGACTGAGAATGATAAAGAGAGTTGTAGTGACGATTAAATCGGTCTTTGTGAGAACCAAACCCATGGATTTGGCAATGAGTGAGAATGCGAGGAAGAAAACGAGAGCGTGAAATAAAACGGCGGTTCGTCCCGTAAGACCATCTCTGAACGCAATTTTCGAACCATTTGTCCTGAGAAGTATTCCTGGACTGAGTGCTAAAAAAAGAGCGGCTGGTAAGGCGACTTTATTGGATGTAATATCTGGGATCATGTTTGTATATATATTCATTACATATTAATCTAGGAACCCTATTCGGAGTTATAAAAGCAAAATTCGACAAAATCGTCGTAATTTGCAAATTTTAAAATTATATGTGACATAATAGCGTCATCTAAATACTGTTGCAGTATTCCCCACATATAACGAAGATGTTCATGATGTACTTCTTCCCAATCGTTTATATGTAGAGGTTCGTTCGCGTGAAATTCGTCTTCCATATCGCTGTGTTCTGCTTCGTTGCCATTCATGGCTTCATAGACGTATTGGTTCCAAACCATTTTTATTTTTCTTGTTGTTTTTTATCTTTGAGACCCGTGAGAGAGAGCGAAGTTGATTCCTTTGTTGGTAAGCTATCGAGTATAAACTTTAATACACTTTCGGCTCTTTCTTCGTTTCCTTCAAAATATGTTACGAGACCATCTTTAACTGAGGTCTTGTTTAAACCTTGTTTTCTGCTACTCATCTTAACTGAAATCTTCCCTTGTTTAAGATTTATAACATCTAAACCATTATCGGTCATGGTTTTCTTAACCTGTAATTTTAAAGATTTTTCCGCCTGTACTAAAATCTTTATATCTTCTCTGGCTTCTGTAATCTGCTTGTTTAGTTCAACCAATTTAGAGACGCTGTTAGAAAGTTCGTCTGACGTTGACGACGACATTGTTTTTATTTATAAATAATACCTGTATTCTTTAAATGACTATTTTAACACAGTGGTCTGCGCATAGTATCTGGGGCAATTGTGGAGTTATTCCACACGAATGGTTCTTTACCGTTTGGTGGGTCCGCTCTGACTTGTTGGTTAGCATTTCTCAATGCACCGCCGACAGTTTCTGGGAAACCGATTTGGGCGCGTGGTTCAAGAAAGTTTTGTCCCGCGAGAATGTCTTCTGGTGCAAATTCACCGAAATCTTCCTGGGAAGCGACTTCTCTTGGGAGAAGGGATGAAGCGAGACCGCTACCCGACTTCATTTCGCAAGAAGCCGAAGTATCCGCAACAGCGCTCGCGGTTGGGGATGGTCCGTCACCCAATGGTGCGTACATACGCTCCTCGACCGAGTAAGTGGATCCGGAACTCATGTTAGTGAAAATAAGGTAGATGACAACTGCGACAGCAAGTGTAATTCCTAATTGTCTTGGGGTAATTTTTTTGCTCATCTTCATAATGTCTTTTATATATAGTAAATACTTTTTTTTATTTCGAATCTGAGTTTTCAAACATACACCCGTCTGGGTATGCTTCAATTTCCTGAGTTTCTTCTACCCCCTTTTTTTCCTCTTCGTTAATTTTTACCTGAACAATATTCCATGACGGACCAAATGCTTTTCTAGCAAACCAGAGCCCTGAGAATTCAACAAAAATTGAACATGTCGTACCTGGAGAAAGTGTTTCAAAATCAACTTGTTCGTTTTTAGAGTTAAAAACTCGAGTCGCTTCGATTTTGTCCGTTGATAAACATTCTTCTTTGGTGTAAGCATTGGTAACCGTTTTTTCTGGTAATTCTTTACCAAACCATTCCACCGCATTTTCAACTGCGGATTCAATACTAGATTCATGAACAGATTCGATCTTCGCCTGATTTTCTTCCCCTGTAATTTCGAATGATACTTCTCCCATTTCGGAGTCGGTATCCAAAACCTTTACACATGGTAATTGGATAAAACACCTCTTTTTTTCGTCTGTGAATGCTGCGACGTGTCGCATACCATCGTCTGCTTTTGTTGGTTTATTGTAAATCATTTTTATATATTACATTGGGTTCATTTCTTTAAACCAATAAAAGGTATCATTGCTGATTTTTCCAAAACTGGTTTTGGAACCCATTGGTCTCTAACTGGTTTGAATCCGTATAGGGTTTCTTCCATATTTACATTACGTATTTTAGATGGTAATGGTCTGGGTTTGGTTGGTCTAAAATTCATTTCATTTCGTACATAGTTTTGATTGGGATTTGATTTCCAATTCATTTTTCCAAGGTTGAATATTTGATTTGATTGCGTTCTTAAATAATTCGGGGGTGTTTGTATAGTGTTATGGTTTGATTTTAAGCCGTAAAATATATCTTTACTCAATTTTTGTTTAGAAGGTGCTGTTGTTGAAAGTTTATATTTTTGTGGGTTGATTTTTGCAGCTTTTTTCATCACACTTGGTCCTACCTTTGTATACGTTCGGAACGTGTGTGCAGGTTTACCGAGTTTAATACCAACTTTTTTTGCAATTGTATCTATAGAATCTGTACTTAAAATCCTCTTTTTAGACATTAGTCTACCTAAAGCGATCATACGTTTCCTATCCTTTTCGGCTTTACCCATTCTGAGACCCATTTTTTGCATCATGAATATGTCTTTTATAAGGTATGCTTTTGTGGGTACGGTTAAGTACTTATATTTTATCGTGTATTTTTTCCCTCTGTTCATGTTTTCATAACTCATTTCCGTTGAAAATGTATTTGTTTTGGCAACATCGTATCCGAGTTGTTTTGGGCGCATAAATGCAATGTCTAGAATACCACCAAAGTTCATATCTTCATTTTTACCTGTTTTTATATTGAACAAACGAAACTTCATATCCAGTGTGAATAATTCAACATCTATGAGTACATTAGACGCATTTTTTACGTTTTTACGTTTAGGTATTAACGAGTATCTACGTGTAACGTGATACCCTTTTGATTGTTTACTTGTAGCAGAGTTTAATCCTATATATTTCGTAACTTTATAAGCCCAATTTGTTCTGTATGCCGCGTTATTCAAGTTATAATTTTTAATATCTTTATTCGTAAAGTATTGCTTAGTTTCTTTAAGAACCGTATCTATAATTTTATAATTATCACGTTGTGCTATTTCTCCAAGTTTATTCCAAAGTAGAAGTTTAACGGCTTGTAATTTACCAAAATATTTATCATCTGCTTTCATTTTGGGTACAAATTTAGTATCTATATCCGACGTTATAACTTTATCTTTTGATTGTAAATAGAAATTAACAGCTTCACCACCACTCAAAACTAGATCACCCATGGGTTTTAAGAATTTTGTTAGATCGTCTATTATATCAAGTAACAAAGGACGTATTGATTCTGTTACGAGTACTTTAGCAGCTTCTTCAAAAGATTCTTTCTTATAAAGCTTGTTTACTCTAGATCTAAATTTTTTTACATTATCCTGACTATATACCGAAATATACTTGTACAAAACCTTATCACCAAAACATACTTTCTTTTTTACCCATTCTTCTATATCCTTATCTGTATAATCATTAAACAATAAATATAAATTTTTAGGTAATTTTTTCACTATGTTTACTTTGGTATTTACCATTATTATATTGTCTATATAATAATATGGATTGTCAGAGTGACGAAAACACATGTGACGAAATATTCGGTGAATGTAGATGTTATGCGAGTACAGAAGAATCAAACCCATACGCAAACCAGGTTTGTGGTATTAGAAAAAATGGTATACTATTACCATGTAAAGCTGGCTGCTGTGCAGGTGGGTGCCCTGGTCAATGTAAAAATGTTAGACCTAGACAACCATATGCATTTGCTTATATAAAACCGAATATTAGACTTGATAATGTTTTTAAATATATCATCTTATTAGCTATAATTTTAACAATTGTAAGTACAATTTTAGTTATCAAAAAAAGTACTTAAAGGTTTTGGTTTAAATTCATATATAAAATGTCTATCGAATCTGTCCTTACCGAAATTGCCGCTCTCCGAAGTGAAGTTAAATCTCTCTCTAAAATATGTAGAAAAATCAAATCTAAACAAGATGACCCGACGGGTGAAAAAGCAGCTTCTCGTGCCAAGAATAACGGTTTCAACCGCGAACAAGCTGTTTCTGAGAAACTTAGAAAGTTCCTTGATTTGAAAGAAGGTGAACTTGTTTCTAGAAGTACCGTTACTCGAGCTATTAATAAGTACGTCACCGCCAATGGATTGAAACACCCAGATAATGGGCGAGTTCTTGTGTTGGATGAAAAATTGAAGGACCTTCTTCAACCACCGGACGATGTTCAAATTACATTTTTGAATTTACAAAAATATTTGAGTCCACATTACACAAAAGTCGAACAAAAGTAAACTAAGTTAAATAAATTGACTTAAAAAAATATATATACAATATAACAAAGAAACATGATTATCGATAGAACTTCTATCGAAAACCTTGTTGGTACAAAAATATCTAAGATAGATTTGTACCAAAAAGCATTTACACACAAATCCGCATTAAAAGAGAATGATTCTTTAGAGGCGTCATTTGAAACACTTGAGTTTATAGGAGATTCTGTGTTAGGTTTTGTCATAACAAAATTTTTATTTGATCAATACGAGAACAAACAGGAAGGTTTTCTTACAAAAGCTCGTACAAAACTTGTCCGTGGCGAAACTTTGGCTAATATAGCTAATAAACTTGAACTTTATAAATGGGTTCAAATGGATGAAAAGGGTATGCGTAACCAATGGTATAAAAATCCAAAGATACTCGAAGATGTGTTTGAGTCACTCGTTGGTGCTATATACATGGACCTCGGTTTACTTCATGCTAAGCAGTTTATACTAAAAATATATAACAATCCGCAGATGGTTGATATGAATTGTATAATGATAGACGATAACTTTAAAGATCATCTTATGAGATATTGTCAAACAAACAATCTCACTTTACCTGATTATAGGGTTGTACATCACGATAATGGTATATTTTTCATAGATGTTTATGTTAATAACGCATTTTTGGGAAGAGGTTGTGCAAAAAACAAAAAACAAGCGGAACAACTAGCCGCTAGATACTTTTTTTATCCTCCTCATCTTGCGACACAATAAAAATACTTAAACAATAAGATACATAACTATTTATAAATTATAAAATGATAAAACCTTGTTTAGTTATTGTTGGTGGTATAATTGGTATTTATATTGGTGTTAAATTATTATTATCGTTTGATAAACCCGTACAACCTACATGTGATAAAACTGAAGAAGACTCTGTATCATCTTCTTCATCCGAAGAAAATATCGTTATAAAAAGAACATTAACATCTCGTATGGGTGCGTTTGAAAAAAATGAATTAGTGAAGCGTGCCAAGCCCTTTTCTCATATGAAAAAAGAAGAACTTGTGGAAGCGTGTAAAGATAGAAATATAAGTTTTGATGGTACAGTTAGAATTTTAAAAACCAGGCTTAAAAATTACGAGACTAAGTAATTTAGTATGCATCCCAATGTCAAAAAATGGTTAGAATTTGAATATGCACCACAGAAATCACAGGAATGGTTAGATCTTAGAATGGGTATGCTTACAGCTAGTGATGCTGCATCAGCTATCGGTGTTAATAAATATGAAACACCATATCAACTTTTATTGAAAAAGTGTGGTAAAGGTCCAGTTTTTACAGGTAATGAAGCAACGCGACATGGCGAAAAGTATGAAGACGAGGCGCGTATAATTTACGAGGGAAAATACAACGAAGTTGTCCACGAATTGGGTTTATGTCCACATCCAAACTATTCATTTTTAGGTGGTAGTCCAGACGGTGTGAGTGAATCAGGTAAGTTAATAGAGATTAAATGTCCTATGATGAGATCTATTGATGGTACTGTACCTGAACATTACATGCCACAATTACAATTATGTATGGATATATTAGATTTAGAAGAGGCTGATTTTATACAATACAAACCAGAGGAACTTACATGGCCTAAACCAAGTGAGTTTGTACTTACAAATGTAAAACGAGATCGAGAATGGTTTGCTAAAAACATGCCGATTATGCGTGATTTTTGGGATAAAGTTATTTATCATAGGGAACATGGTATAGAAGATCCACCACAAAAAAAAATCAGAAAGAAAAAGGAAATTATCAGACCAGAATGTCCTATAGTTACAGATTCGGACGAGGATTATTATGATCAGTATTAATAAATGAACAAGACTGTGTTATATAGTACAGTAACTATAACTCTTACAATAACTCTATTATATGGATACCTTTACTCACAAATGAAAGAGGATTTTGGATTTACGGACGATCCTCTTGACCCGTATTACTTTTCACTTATGACAATGAGTACGGTTGGGTATGGTGATTTTTCGCCTAAAACCCAGCGTGCAAAAGCTCTTGTCATGTCTCATCATACCATTATCTTAGCTGAAATTGCAACTCTTATAAGTAAAGTAGTTTCGAAATAATAAATATATCAAAAATTCCATCTTCAAATATACAAGTATTTGAAGATGAAACTTAAAATGTAAAAGTATAATATACCATAATGAAAGGTTGTACAGCAGATATTAGTGATATTACAGATATAAAACCACAGGCGTGTGAACCCGTCAGTAAAGATAAATGTAAATCTGGATACATGGCAAAAACTGAAAATATTAATGCCCCAGAAGATTCAATGGATTTATGTTGTAAATGTAATAGAAACGATGATAACGAGTGTGAAGTATGCTTAGATCCAAATATGTGTACAGAAGAAGAGGCAGATTTACATTACACAGACAATGAAGAATGTTTTAAACCACAACTTGGTCCTTCACCATCTGGTTCTCCTTTACCAGGTGTCGTTATATCTAAAAAGGAAAGTGGTTCCAGAATGACTTATATTTATGCACTCATATGTATTATAATTTTGGTGGTAGGATTTTATTTTTATTCGAATCGCCAAAATAAATATTAGCATAATATAAATGCAAACATTCGGATCAAGAGCTGAAGTATTCCACGGAACTGCTTTAAAAACGACAGGCGGACTCGCGAAATCTGACCTCATGCAAGATAAATATGGACGAATCGTCAGTAAAGCTGCGCGTAAATCTGCAATCGAACGCATGAAAAGAGAAGGTAAAAAAGCACTCGTCAAAGTATTCAAGCCAAAAAAGAAAGGATTTGGGCTTCAACCAAAGGAAGGTACAAAAAAATACAAATTATTGGTCAAGAAAATGTTGTAATAAAGTAAGTAATAATGACGCTTAGTAAATGGAACGAGTCTGTTCGTGTAGCTAAAATTAAACTAGGATTAAACCCAAAGTCTTTTATAACATTAAAAGGTAAATTGCTGAAAGAATCACAGGCTATTTATCAAATACTTATTTTAAATGATAAAACTATAAAATAAATTGGAACCCCTTAAGTCTCTGTGGCTCATATACCACAAGCGAGTTAAGTTTCCACGAAACCCCAAATTTTCTATTGAGAAAATACACACTATTCATTTCCACTATAGAAGTTCCAGAGTTTCTTGCGTATAGTCCATTTTTAATGTCATCAATTAACGGTTTCTTTTCTTCATCGTAAACGTTTGGTTTAACTTTATCGTCGATAGTAGAATCAACTTTAACGCGAAATTTTGGTTCACGATCGGGTGATTCCTTGATATTGGAAAAAAACATCGGTTTTAGTTCTTCAAAACTCATATGTTTATTAAAAATATCTTCACTCTGTTCCGATACCGCGTGTATAATTTTATTTTCAACTTCGCGCATACACTCGTAAAATTTCTTTACGAAATTACCTTCTTCATCCCACCCTTTCATAGCAAAGTCGATATTATATTTAGTAGGACCGATTTCAGGTGTGAACCCAGAAATACCAAAAGGCATATACATACGCGGAAAATTAATTTTCATAACCTTATCATCCGTCGTACATAACGAGATCTTTCGTCCATCATAGTTGGCAATTTTCAGTGTATCTTTAGCATTTATAAATTTTGCCATTGTTTTTATAATTGTATATACACTTTAAGCTTTAAGCGTTTCCTTTAAATTTTTAATAGCTTTTTTCTTATTTTCAATTTTCTTTTCGATTTTTATTGATTCTTTCACTGCATCATTATATTTTTTGGTTCTTTTTTGTGGTGTATCCGTTTTTAAAATTTTTGGTCGAGTACTAGTTTTTCGTAACGCGTTTAATTCCTTTTCGAGTTGTTTTATAGCTGATTTTATACCCAGTACTTTACTCGTTTCCGTGAATTTAACAAACCTAATATTTTTTCGTTTCAATTTTTCACGTGTAAATAAATTTTCTACCTCCATATTGCTATTTGAATTTGGGGGTGTATTATATATAGTTCTCACACGACTGACGGTTGATTTACGTAGTTCTGTACCATTTGGTAATGTACGTGGTTTAATATAATTTTTGAATGAGTTTAACGTCATATACCTTTTTTTTCGCATACCATATTCAACTGCTTCATTACCAACCTTGAATTTGTTATGTGTTATGGGATCTACGTTATTATTACTATTACTAGGTAACGGAACTTCAACAAAATTCATATTTGATTTACTCCAGTTTATTGGTAGTATTCCAGGTTCGAATAAATCGTGTCTAGGACCTAATCTACTTGGACGTTGTGTTGCTATTCTTCTTAAACGACGCTGTAAATTTCCAAATGTCTGTGTTGTCATTTATATAGTATGAGATTACTTTTTATTATTATTCCTTTTCTTTTCCTTAGTCGGTGAAAAAAGTTTTAAAGCATTCTCGAGACTTCTTGGTAACATTTTCGTGACCTTTTTAGCAAAAGTTGGTGTATAAGGTGATCTTTTGGGACTAGATTTATTATTATTTGTTTTCTTTGGTGTTGTCATTTATATAGTCTGGTATTTTATATACCATAAAGTAATGAACTGGTTACGTATCAAAATCATAGAGATACACGTTTCGTATATGATGATGAGGTACACAATAAATAAAAAAATATTTAGGCAGAGCACATAGAACACTCTGCTTCTAAACTAAACTGGATCGGGCGCGATTTTGCTTTACTTCTAAGGTAATACATGCCTGTTTTCAAACCCTGTTTCCACGCGTACATGTGCATAGACGAAAGTTTTGAAACCGTCGGACTCTCGA
>Ga0257110_1000680_pt1 | contig 16047 bp, 8 predicted proteins | sample LP_taG_7_FD_190184 | JGI IMG/M metagenome (GOLD analysis project Ga0257110, IMG submission 190184) | Marine microbial communities from Northeast Subartic Pacific Ocean, Canada - LP_J_2015_P26_10m | ecosystem: Environmental > Aquatic > Marine > Oceanic | place: Canada: Northeast Subartic Pacific...
TTGGTAAGCCCATCATCGTCTGGATCCTCAGCGGAGTCATTGACCTCGGGATCGAGACCGATTGCAGTCTCCCAACCATCGTCCATCCCATCATTGTCATTATCATCGCCAGTTGCTGTCGAGAATGGGATGGCTCCTTCAGCAAGAGCTGTGATTTGCTCTTGGGTAAGCACCGAATCCCAGACTGCAAAGTCGTCAAGTAAACCATTATACCAAAGTTTGCCAGCACCGCCGTTCTGATCGCCTTCGCGGCCCCCAACGATGAGGTTACCGGCTCCGTTTGGGCTCGCTTTTGAGGTTGGGACGCCATCTTCTACGCCGTTCAAGTAGATCGTGCCAAGGTCGGCTGCGCCGTCATAGACAAAAGTGGCGTGGACCCAGTCGGTCGCGTTTAGAAGCGTGTCGCCGTAATGGTCGTTTCCCCAGTGTGCCTGATGAAGACGTCCATTGTTGCGCAAACCATTGTGGATTCCTTGAGATGATTGCCCGACAAAAAACCGGTCGCCACTCAATGAGACGGCATCAGGCTTGATCCAAGCCGCCATCGTATAGCTCACGGCATCTCCGGCTCCCGCGCCATCGCGGTTGCCTAGTAGTAGCGGAACATCGAAAGTTGCGATATTGAGGATGCCATCGGTGAATCGTGCGGCACCCTGCGGGCTGGACCCTCCCGGGGCACCCTCTTCACCAAAGGTAACGGTGCTGACGACGTCGCCATTGTATCCGTTTCCAGTTATATCGACAGCCGCAGTTGCGCCGCTGGCCTCGTCGAGAGGAAAATAGAGTAAAGGCTCGGGGAGTTGTTGGCCGAAGGCCGTGAATGCCATCGCGGAGAAGACCGCGAGGCTCGAAGTAGGGGGTGTCGTGTGTAATGAGTGCATAAATACAGGATTGGAAGGCCTATCAGAAGACTCATGGAGGTGTCCACCCTAAAACCCATTAAGAGATTGGTTGACGTGGATTTCCTCTTGATTTCGGGGTTTCGAAGTGAGTGAGAGCTAGATCTTCGGAGCTTCTCTACCCTGATAAGAATCACACAGCGGTGATGGATCAAAAGAAGGGAAGTTTAGCTGTCCTTCCTGAAATCTTTAGACGCGCCATATCCTAATTAGGAGGTTAGCCTTCCCCCATAGTAAATTTCGCATACGCAATGATTAAGAGAACTCGCTGCTTTATCTTTTCTGTCGCTTTTTCGGTGATAGTTGGATCCCTCTTGTTTTCAGGTTGCTCTGAGAAGCAAGAAAGCTCGGCATCCGAAGTTGACGTGACCGCTTCAAAAGAGTTTTCAACAACTGAGGAAGCGGAAGCGTGGAGCGCTGCAGTCAAAGAGCAACTTTCCGAGCTCGCCTACACTCTTCTGGAGTTGACGGAACCTCTGAGCAAAGACGAGTCTATTAAAACGATCACCACGATAGATTTTAAATCTAAAGATCAAAAAGAAAGGAATGCGGGGTCCTCAATTCTTGTGCGGGATCTTTCCTATTCATTTTCTAAGACACCGATGGGGCTTGGTGATTTTTTTAAGGAAATGAGATCGACTCTCTATTTTGAGGGTGAATCAAAAGAGTCGCATCTTAAGTTTAAGGTTTACCGAGTCCAGGGTGATGTGGGGACTTTAAAGACTCGGCAACTTTTAACTGCGAGTGGTTTTAGAGAGGGGAAAAATATTCGTTCCCAGGCGGTGGTCGAAGCGGTGTGGACTCGTCCGAATGATAACGAACTCCCTGAACTTTTAAGTTTTTCGATGCCAAACCTCATTCAGAGCGAGTTTCGAGAAAAGGGTGCGGAGGGATTTGAGGACATTGCTCCTATCGTCTTGTCTGGAAATGATTCGTGGAACCAGCAGCTGAAGCTTGGCATGAATCATTGGGTTCGCCAAATCGATGAAGTGATCAAGCCCGATTTCCTTGGCTATCATGGAGTAGCGCTGGGAGATGTGGATGGCGATGGTCTTGAAGACCTGCACCTCTGCCAACCTGGGGGTCTCCCCAATTTACTTTTCAGGCAGGAACAAGATGGAACCATGACTGATATTTCTGCGGTTGCAGGTATTGATTGGTTGGACAACTCGACGGCCGCGCTTCTAGTAGATTTGGATAACGATGGTGATAAGGATCTCGCTGTTGCAACTCGGACCGCATTCTTGATTCTGGAAAATGATGGAGCAGCAAGATTTACGCTACGTTCCACATTTAAGGAAATTGGTTCGGGATATTCACCTACCGCCGCAGACTACGACCTTGACGGGGATTTGGATTTACTGGTTCTCCGCTATAATGCCAATAGCCGGGAAGTGGGTGATTTCCCAACTCCTCACCCATTTCATGATGCTCGTAATGGCGGAGCGAATGTTCTCCTGGAAAATCAGGGGCAGCTTCGCTTTTCTGACGCCACCCAAGAAAGTGGCTTGGATGAAGCAAATTTTCGTTTCTCTTTTGCTGCTGCTTGGGAGGACTATGATAACGATGGAGATTCAGATCTCTACATTGCCAACGACTTTGGACCTAATCAATTACTTCGTAACGATGATGGAGAGTTCTTTGATACCTCGGTGGAAAGCATGTCTCAAGATTGGGGGTTTGGGATGTCAGCGAGTTGGGGGGACCTGAATCGTGATGGGAATATGGATCTTTATGTCTCAAGTATGTTTTCTGGGGCTGGTAATTTAGTCATTCCACAAGATGACTTTAATCCGTCCATGCCGAAACAAACGCGGGAACGTTACTTGAAGATGGTAAGAGGCAACTCACTGATGCGGAACAATGGTTCCGGAGGATTCATAGATATCACTAGTCCGATGAACGAGGGGTATGCGGGTTGGGCATGGGGGACAGGACTTGGAGATTTTAATAATGATGGCTGGGAAGATATTTATGTCGCGAATGGTTATATCTCACAGCCAAAGAAAGACGATTTGTGAATGTTTTTCTGGGGGCGGGTCGCGCCCCAAACACCGGAAGAAGAGCTAACACCATCTGCTAAGCCGGGCTATATTCGTAATTTCCGAAATCTCAATCTTCGCATTTCGGAAGGGAATTCGTTCAGCGGCTACGAACGCAATCCCTTTTTTATTAACCTTCGAGGAAAAGGGTTTGCAAATATCGCTGGTTTGCTAGGCGCTGATTTTGACGATGATGGTCGGGCGGTAGCCATTTCTGATTGGGATCGTGACGGAGACTTAGACCTTTGGATCACCAATCGAACGAGTCCCCGAATCCGCCTTTTGAGAAACAATCATCCACAGAACAATGAATCGATTACAATTCGTCTGATTGGCAATGGAACAATGACTAATCGTGATGCGATTGGAGCTCGGGTCAGCATCTGGTCTGAAATCCACCCCGAACATCGACAGATTAGAACGGTTCGAGCTGGAGAAGGCTTCCTCGCCCAGTCTAGTTCTTGGGTCCACTTCGGTTTGGGTGAAGCCGAGAAAAAACTCAGTGCTCAAGTCGAGTGGCCAGGTGGCGAGACTGAGACTCTAAATGGGCTGGAGGCCGGGAAACGATATCTCATTAACCAATCAGAAGGAGCTCGAGAAATTCAAGTCAATGCCCATGCGGTGGATGATATTCCTGTTCCGCAGATTGATAAGGCTTGGCAAGAAAAGGGCCTTTGGCTAGCAGATCGCCTTCCTTTTCCTAAGCTTATCTACCGCAATGAAGATGGAAGTCGTAAATCAACCAGAGACTTTCTGGGAAAACCTGTCCTTGTGAATTTATGGGCAAGTTGGTGCGAAGATTGTCTTGAAGAAATGAGCGAGTTTTCAGAGAACCAAGAAAAAATCCGTGGACTAGGAGCCACCATCCTTGCCCTTAACGTGGATGGATTGACAACGGATAACCAAGAATCGGCAGCTTCAAATGGTTGGGCTGAACTATCACGACTCGGTTACCAGTTGGATAGCGGGAAAGCACGGCCGGAAAATCTTGGTAAGATGGAAATCTTGCTCGAATTTTTAACTTCTCGCCGACAGCCTCTATCCATACCCACTAGTTTCCTTGTTGACTCAAAGGGCGAAGTCGCGGCGATCTATCAGGGGGTCGTCACTTGTAAGCAGATCATCTCGGATTTGGCTCTTCTCGAGGCTTCTACTCAGGAACAACTCTCTCGACTTTCTCCAAGGCCGGGACGGTGGTTCGAAAATCCTCTTACCCAAGATAATGCGAGCCGCCTCGGGGACTATGCTACTCTTTTTGCAAGAAACGGATTTCCTGGCGAAGCTGAGCATCTATTAGGATTGGTCAATCCATCTGGAAAGACTGCCACCTCTCAAGAACTTTATAACCAAGCCAAAATTGCGACCGCTCAAGGAAAAATCGGGGATGCCAAAAAACTTTATCAAGAGGCTATAAGAACAAATCCAGAGTATGGTCAGGCTCTCACTGGTCTTGGCGCTCTCTTCCTTATGGAAAAGCGGTTCGACCTCGCTCAGCCGCTCTTCGAGAAAGCGCTCGCGGTCGATTCTAATCATGCTACCGCCCTAATTAATCTCGCTATGATTGATCAAGCTCGTGGTCGTCAAGAAAGTGCTCTAGAGAAGCTCAATCGAGTTGTGAAGATGAATCCGGACTACGGGGCAGCTCGCCTTAATCTGGGTTCGCTTTATGCCTCCATGGGTAAATTTCCCTCTGCCATTTCCCAGCTCGAAAAAGCGATTCTGCTTAATCCCAAACAGCCAGCAGCACGTCTCACTCTCGCTGCAGTATACGCTGATATTAAACAATGGGAGAAATCTAAGGAGCTTTACCTATCCGTCGCTAAATCAAATCCTCAAATCTACCAATCTTTTCTTGGTCTTGGGGCAGTTTATGAAGGAACGGGCCGATATCTGGATGCTGTAAAATCCTATCAGAAAGTGATCACAATGAGAGGGGGAAGCGCACGAGCCTACACTGGTATTGCCCGGTCATTTTTGGCGCTTGGGCAAGAAAACGAGGCAACCCGGGCTCTTGAAGCTGCTTTGAAGATCGATCCGAATTACCCGGCTGCCCTCAAGATTTTAAAATCCAAATAGGATTCTGGGCCCTTTGATCGCCGTGTTTTGTGAGTTTATGAAGAAAATTAATCGGGAGCTTGACCTTTGCTCGGCGGAATCGCAATTTACTAGAACCTTCAAATCGAAAGTTATACTAACTTCAGTTTTGTAATGGTAAGCAAAAAACAGAAGCTATGCTTCATGAACCAACCTTCTTTTCGGTTCATGAGGTTTTTAATAATATTATGAATATCAAAAACATATTTTTTGGAGTGATTGCCATTGGAGCATTCTTCGTTAAAGCAAACGCAAATGACATTGAGCCGGGGAAACAGTATTACACTGCAATTAAAGCGACCCAACCAATCGTTCTCGATGGAGATCTCTCAGAGTGGACTGGCGCTGCAATCTTGGCAGACCCGCGCTTTTCCATTCCAAAGGGTTCTGCCGAAAATGGGAACCTTGTAAATTTTGAGGAGCACGCCGGCGGCAGCTGGACTGGGCCTGATGATCACACTTCGGCCGTCCGGGTTGTTTACGACGATGACAACGTTTACTTTGGGTTTGTAGTCACTGACGAGTATCACGAAAATTCGGCAAACAGTGCCTGGAATGGAGATTCCGTTCAGCTCATGGTCGCAAATGCAGAACGAGACACTCAGGTTGCGCTCTATAACTATGCCCTCGGAGGAGTCGAGGAAGCTTTGGGTGGGCAGGTAATGCTCGAGGAGGCAGGTCCAGGCGGAACTGAAGCGGTGGTCACTAGAAATGTAGAAACAAAGCGTACGACCTATGAAATCAAACTTCCAAAAGAATCAATGGAACTCGATGCTCTCATTGGAGGGACTCAATTTGGACTTGGGATGGCAATTAATGATGGCGACAAAGACACTCCTGGACAGAAAGGATGGGGGGGGCTCGGAGCCCACGCGATCGTCTTCGGTAAGAGTCCAGAGCAAACCGCTCTTATTACGCTAGCTACCGCAAATGATATCGAAGCAGGGAAAGAGTTTCACTCAGCAAAAGCGGCTCCTGGGGAGATCGTAATCGATGGAAAACTCGGCGATTGGCAAGGCGTACCTGTCCTTTCTGATCCTCGGTTTGCAATTCCTAAGGGATCTGGAAGTCGGAAAGATGGCGGAAACCTTTCGTTGTTTGAAGTCCATGCCGGAGGGAGTTGGAGCGGGCCTGATGATCAAACTTCAGCGGTCCAGATTTCCTACGATGAGGACAATATTTATTTCGCATTTTTGGTTACTGATGAATATCACGAAAACTCCGCTAACAGCGCGTGGAATGGCGACTCGGTTCAGTTGATGATCGCTAATGATAAGCAGGATACGCAAATCGCACTTTATAATTATGCACTCGGTGGAGTGGAGGATGCTTTAGGAGGTCAAGTGATGCTCGAGGAAGCAGGCGTGGGCGGCACGACCGCTTTTGTTTCTCGCGACGTCGACGCTAAACGGACCGTTTATGAAATTAAATTGCCGAAGGAATCTATGGAGCTCGACACACTCGAAAGTGGGGTGCAGTTCGGACTTGGGATGGCAATTAATGATGGTGATGAAGATACTCCAGGACAGAAAGGATGGGGGGGGCTCGGAGCCCACGCTATCGTCTTCGGTAAGAGCCCTGAACAGACCGCGCTCGTGACGCTGGATGGCTATGCTCCTCCTAGTGAACCTTGTTTTGTATCGGCGGTCACCGGACCTGCGGTGACTAGCCTTACTAATTTCTCCTTTCGGGGAAATGATTTCGAAGGTTGTGAGGTTGACCCAGCCTCTACGAAGCTATTCATCGATGATAAGGAAGTCGCATTGGTAGCCAGTGCCAAAACTCAAGGGGCCACCGACTTTACCCACACTCTCGATGCCCCGTTCGAGACAAATTCTGAACACACCTTCCGAATCGAGTTAGTTGATACTCTAGGCAATATTGTGGGAACCGAGAGTGGGATCGTTAAGGCTCCTATTTTTGGGATCCTCACACCGGATCTTCAGGCATCTGGGATCAACACCTCGAATCCTGGCTTTATATGGAGAGTGATTCAAAATGGGGCTTTTATGCAAGAATCCCTAGCAGATACGGAGCTTAACTTGGCGGGAGAACTTGCTGACGAAAATTTCGCTGATCCAGCTTTGATTGGACCTGCAACTGGTCCTGGGATCGTCGCTGGGCCGCTCCTTGAGTTCGAAATCCCTTCGGTCATCAACCTCAATCAACTTGGAGGTGACTCTGCCGGAAATTTCCCTGATGATCTTCAAATGCCTGGGGTTCCTGGCCTGAATTTCATCGCTGATCAAGCTAGCGCTGAGATTGTCACTTTCGTCGAATTTCCCGCAGGCTTCAACACCGTTGGGGTTAATAGTGACGATGGGTTTCGGATGGAAGCCGGGCCACTTGATCAGCCTGAAAGTCGCGAACTTTTAGGTGAGTTTGATGCGCCGCGTGGTGCTTCCGACAGCATCTTTGTTTTCAACGTAATTGAGGCTGGAGTTTACCCGATCAGAGTCATATGGACTAATGGTGCAGGAGGGGCAAGTATTGAAATCTTCTCCATTAAAGAGGATGGAACCAAAGTCCTATTCAACGATCTCGAAAATGGGGGATTGAAAGCTTATCGTGGCGCAGGTGGGGCACCTTTTGTGATCACTTCAATTTCCACCGCTGCGAATGGCGATGTTTCGCTGACGTGGAACTCTAGACCAGGGCAAAGTTATGCGGTTCTTGCTAAAGATAATCTGGACGAAACGGATATCAGTCTTTGGGATGAGCTTGACGATAGCATCCAGTCACAGGGCGATTCGACAACCATCGTCGTTTCGAGTGAAGTAGTTAACGTTATTGCCAAAACTGGAAAAGTCTTCTTCCGGGTTCGTAAACAGGAGTAGGATTTCCCTTTTCTATTTTAAAAGTTCGTCTTCTTATTTCGGGACAAAGACACCGCTCTGATCTTTAAAGGGAGCGAGTTTGAACTTGTCTTGAAGTTCGTGGGCTTTGATCGTGATCGTGACTTCTTGGTCGGTAAAAATCTGATTATTGGGGGGATTCTTCTTCTCCCCGATGATTTTGATGGCAACCGCCTTGCAGATGCCTTTGGGAAGCTTGTGGATCAACTCTGGGCTTGGGATGTTTGGGAAAAGCCCATCGGAGTGTTGGTTATTGATCCATTTCTTGATTCCCTCCTCGGAGGTATTGACCGGAAAGAGGTAGATTATCCCGCTAACAGGAAGAGTTTTGTCTTTGTTGCTGATATGGAGCCGAAGAACGGCCTGCTGATCTGGAAATGTGTAGAAAAGAAGAGTGTCCCGAAAGCCCAACATGGAATGACGAATTTGAAGCTCCTTGCTGGTTTCTGCCTCGAGTTGCCGTTCTTTCGCTGAGGAGGGTTCGATTAGAAGTGACAGGAAGAGAGTTGAGGCGGTCCTGATTGAATTAGGTAATGAGAATGTGAACATTGAGTTGGTTGGTTTAGTTGGCACTTTCAGGTTGTTCTATATAAGACACTCAGAATTTTAGTTTACTGGGGTAAAATTGCGGAGGGAGGGAGAGCGTTTTACTTCTTATCGCGTCTTGTGAGTCAAAGATAATTGGCTTTGTGGGGAGTTTCATCAAATAAGCGATAGAGGGATTTCATAGATCCAAACGCGTGTTTCTACCACGGGTAAAGATGGTTGGCCCATTTTTTATGGTTAAGCGGGTTGGGTAAGTTTTTGGCTAGCCTGATACCAAATTACAAAGTCCTCCTATACTTTCCTTCAAGCCATTAGGATGAGCACGAAGTCTACCTCGCTTCTGTTTATTAGACGGAGCTAGGAACGGGACTTCATTCTGTGTGTGTTAGTTGCGTTCTCTTGAACGGACTAAAACCGAGGTCTAATTAAAATAAAATCAGGGGATTTTCATCCCATCTTCACGCAAGTTAAACCGACATGGAGAAGTGTTAGAAAATGGCTGTTTGTCCCAAAACCAGTCCTCCTACCCTACGGGGGGTAGGAATAATCTTAACATATTCTTTTACAGGATTGTTCTTTAATGTTAGGTTTATCCTTAACCTTAATTTTTAATCTATCGAGAAAAGTGTTAGATTATTGGTTGGAGATAATTATATGGCTAGTGACATCAAACCCTTGAAGAGGAGTGAATACTCTGAAGATGTTGAATTGCAGCTTCGAAAGATCGGAAAAGATTATTGTGAAAAGTGTGGGGAATTTCTTCATGGTTCTGAAGTGTCACCAGAGCGGCTTAAGGGCTGGGTCGAAGGCAGGGAAAAGGCGATTTGCCCCACGTGCCGCAATAAATCTTCGCTGACAACAAGAATTCTGATCTTCGTGGGCCTAGTCCTGATTACGATTATCATGGGTTTGATTTTCTAGATATATTGATGGTGCTCCGTAAGGTTGCGGTTTTTAAAAAAGGAGCGCGCTTCTTGGTCTTGCGGTGGCTGATTAGATGAATGAATTAAGGTTTTTGGTTTTGAGTGGGGGAGAGATTTCATTTAGAACTCAAAAAGATGGAGCCATTAAAGATGAGAGGATTAGTAGCCGCTGTGGTGTCGCCAATGAATGGAAATGGCGATTTGAATTTGGGAGTTGTTCCGCGAGTTGTGGATTATCTCGCGTCAAAAGGGGTCACGGGAATCTATATTGCTGGTAGCACAGGAGAAGGGATGTCGTTGACCGACGAGGAGCGCCGAGAAGTCGCTGAAGCCTATGTTGTTGCCGCGAAGGGTCGGATGAAGTCCTTCGTGCAAGTGGGGCATAACAGTTTGAAAGCGTCAGCCGCTTTGGCAGGACATGCTGAATCGATTGGAGCTGATGCTGTTTCGGCAACCCCAACAGGTTACTTTAAGGTGAGTGGCGAAGCAGAGTTGGTAGAAGGTCTTTTGCCAATTGTGGAGGCGGCGCCCAAAACACCCTTCTATTATTATCATTTCCCTTTGCTTTCTGGTGTGAATCTTGATCCCGTAAAGTTGACTAAACTCTCGATGGACCGATTGCCGACGTTTTGTGGAATCAAGTATTCCGATGGTGCGAGTCTCCATAATCTTCCTTTGCTTGAGAGCGTCGCACCAGGTCTGGAGTTTCTCTCTGGATCAGATGAAGCTTACCTCATGTCGGTTGCTCAAGGGTATCAGGCGGCTGTGGGAAGCACCTATAATTATGCTGCCCCGATTTATGATAATGTAAGGAAGTCCCTCAGTAAGGGTGATTTTAAAGGAGCACAAGTGTGGCAGACGCATGCTCTTGAAATGATCACGGCGATGTTCGAGACTTGTGGGAGATCGTCCTTAAAAGTGATGATGCAAATGGTGGGGATTGACTGTGGCCCTGTGAGAAGGCCGATTGATCCGGCGAGTCCGGATCAAATTATGGCCTTGAGGAAGCGTCTTGATACGATGGGATGGTTCGAATGGATCAACGAAGACCTTAACGTGGAAATATCATGAGGCTTTTTCCTGCCTTCTGGATTCTGGGAATGGGAATGGGAATGGGAATGGGAATGGCTCTTGGAGGGGCGCTGGAATGGGATCGATTGCCTGACCTCCCGGACCGCGAGGGATTTGCGGGGGTGTTTTCAGGGGTGGTAAGCGAGGGTGAAGAGGATTTTTTGGTTGTGGCTGGTGGGGCGAATTTCCCGGATGGAAGACCATGGGAGGATGGGAAGAAATTTTATTATGACGGGATCTATATCTTGCCTTTAAAAGACGATAGCGAGTGGCGAACTGCTGCTGTTAAATTACCAATTAAAGTTGGCTATGGAATGTCGGTAAGTTTGAAGAGTGGGCAATGTTTGTTCATGGGAGGAAAGAATGAAGCGGGTTCTCGAGCAGAAGTTCTGGAGCTTTCAATGGCCTCGGGAAAGATAAAGATGACTGATATCGGAAATCTGCCTGAGGTAATGGCTGAGGGTGTAGCAGCGTTGGTGAATGGAGAAGTTTTGGTGGGATCAGGTGGAGATGGAGAGGAAACACAGCGGGAGTTTTTCAAGATGACGAGATCTGACCCGGCGATGGTGGAATGGGAATCACTGGGTTGGCCGGAGGGCGCGCGTGGGCGAATGTATTCGGTTGCCGGAGTTAAGGGAGGGAAGTTCTACCTGTTTGGGGGGAGGGATTTTGCGGAGTCGGAAGAAAAAAAAGCGAATCGAATTGAGGGATTGGATTTTTTAAAGGATTGCTGGGAACTAGATGTATCGTCAGGCGCGTGGAAAAGGTTGGCCGACCTTCCCGAAGCTAGATCGGCGGCGCCATCGATGGCTTTACCGATAGGCGCAAGTTCCTTGCTGATGTTGGGTGGCGTGCCGGTTGAGTTTTGGAAAGATCAAGTGGCAGCACGACCAGAAATAAAGGGTCAGGGGATGGAGCATCCGGGTTTTCCGGCTTCGATTCTTTCCTATAATATAGTGACAGATCAATGGACTGAGTCGGGGAGTCTGCCGCTTGCTGGAACCTTTGCCCCAGTCACAACTCCGGTGGTTTTCTGGGATGACAAGGTGATCATTCCGACGGGTGAGATTAAGCCTGGAGTGAGATCTCCCCAAGTTTTGATAGTAGAGGTGGGAGGAACGAAGCTGAGCTTCGGGGTGATGAATTGGATTGTGGTTGCGGTTTACCTTCTGGGAATAGTAGCAATTGGATTTTGGTTTATGAAAAGAGAGTCGGCTTCTTCGACTGAGGCCTACTTCCGGGGTGGTCAGAAGATTCCATTCTGGGTTGCCGGGCTATCGATCTTCGCAACGATGTTATCGGCGATCACTTTTATGGCGGTGCCGGGAGCGGCCTATGCAAAGGACTGGAATGGTTATATTGGGCAGTGGCCTATTCTGATCATCGTGCCTTTGGTTGTGATGTTTTATCTGCCGTTCTACCGTCGACTTAATATCACAACAGCTTATGAATATCTCGAGAAGCGATTCAACGTTGCAACAAGGGTGATCGGAAGTGTGATCTTTATGTTGTTTCATGTTGGACGGGTTGCGATCGTGCTCTATCTCCCGGCTCTCGCGCTTTCGAGTGTTACTGATATCGATATTTTTGTAGCGATTGCGGTCATTGGAATATTGTGTGTGATCTATACTGTGATGGGTGGGATTGAAGCAGTGGTTTGGACTGATGCCATTCAGGCGATTGTCTTGATTGGGGGAGCTTTGTTGTGCTTTGGATTGATCGTTTCGCAGGTAGACGGGGGGATGAGTGCGATTAGTTCTGCAATGAGTGAACAAGGGAAGGGGATTACGGCGAGTTGGAGCTTTAATGATATTTCAATCAGGAAGGGATCGACGTCGGGCCTTGTCTTGTTTGTCGCCTTTATGTTGGCCAATTTGCCATCATATACCTCGGGGCAAGATGTCGTGCAGCGCTACGTTACGACTTCCTCTGAGAAGGAAGCGGCAAAATCGCTCTGGATGAACATTGTGATGGTGCTGGTGGGGTCGGCGATTTTCTTTGGATTGGGGACAGCCTTGTTTGTTTTCTATCAAGAAAAGCCCGACTTGATGGATCCCGCCCTTCCAGCGAAGGACAGTGTCTTACCGTTTTTTATTATACAAAACCTGCCGGTTGGGGTGGCGGGCTTGATTATTGCCGGTGTGTTTGCGGCTGCTCAGTCTACGATTTCGAGTTCCCTGAATTCGGTGGCGACGGCTTTTGTGACCGATGTTTATGGACGTTTATTGAAGCCGAAGAGCTTGGATGATCAGAGGCTGGCAGTAGCGAAGTGGGTCGTGATTATTCTTGGTGTCATAGGGATTGGGGTATCGTGTGTCTTGGCAATAATGGAGACGGATGAGGTATTCATGTTGTTTAACCGATTTATCGGATTTGCCTTAGGGCCCCTCGGTGGGTTGTTTGCTCTCGGTATTTTTTCGAGGAGACCGAATGGATTAGCTGGATTGGTGGCCTTGATTTCCGGGGTGCTGACCGTGACTGTGATTTACTTCCTCAATGAAGCGGGTGTTATAGACCTGATGCCTCTGCTCTATGGCGCGGTAGGATTCCTGACGACCTTGGTTATGGGAGTTGTGCTGGGGTTTGTATGGCCGGCCAGTAAGGAGGAGGTGGCAGGGCTGACAATTTGGACGCTGAAAAAGTAACGAGCCGATATTCGAGGTAAGAGTTAGAGAATTTACGGGATTTTTATCAGGCGATTTTTAGTCTTAATGTCCTAATTGTGGGGTGGTCCGTAAGTCGGAGGAATTTGGCTTGTTCCTCGAATGAAAAAGAGAGGCATGTTTAATCGGTAGGAATAGTGCCATCCTTTGTCGGTGTACCTTTTTTAAGCCAATCGAGCGTGAAACGAGCGATGCGGGAGCCATTGTTTGCCTCTGCATGGAGGTAGATGTAACCTTCCGAAGGGGTGTCGGGACGGCCGGCATTGAGTGCGGAATAACCGCTGGGCCCAGGGAGAATGAGGCGTTTGACGGGCCACGTTTTACCTCCATCAAAGCTAGCCCAGACGGTGCCTTGTTCGCGGGTTGATTTTTGAGTGTCGATATTGCTAAAGATGAGAATGTCCTGTCCATCAATGGGAAGGCGAACGAGGCCGCCCATACAGCCATAGGAACGGTGTTGATGTCCGTCGGGAAGAATATCGATGATACGAAAATCTTTCCAGGTGTGCCCACCATCGGTGGATCGCGCTTCACGGCGGCGCGTGTTTTTTGGGCGCTCCTGCCAGTGGACTCTCGAGTTGTAGTAAAGTGAACCGTCGGAGAGTTCTACAAGACATGCCTCCCCGGTGCCGTTTTCTGGAAAGGGTTCAGAAGTTTGCCAAGTTTTACCGTGGTCGTCGGAATAGATTGCGTTCGTGTAGTGCTCGGGCCATTTTTCTCTGTCATTTTTCCCGGCGTAAAATCGGGTGGGGCGTATGAGTCGGCCTTTATGTTTTCCATAACGGAGGGTCGTGCCGTGCTCGTTCATGTGCATGGACGGCTGGTGACCTTGGGAATCGGGGTGAATGGTAGGAATTTCTTTTTTCCAGGTGAGTCCATCGTCACTACTGCGATAAATAAATATTTTGGCAGGTGGGTGTCCTTCTTCAACGAAGGCGAGAATATCGCCAGTGGTTTCGTCGACCGTTGTGCCGCCACCTTGAAAGCCGGGATTTGCGATTGTGATTTCAGGGCCCCAGGACGTGCCGCCATCGGTCGAGCGGCGCGCGCGGATGTTTTTATTACCCCACGTTGCGATCAGAGTTCCTTTCTTGGAGACAACAATGTTGGGGAAGCGTTCTCCTTTAAAGAGGGATTGGATGAGTGGTTCATCAGAAGTCTCTCTATTAAATTCTGAGATGGGGACCTTTTGAAAAATCATGTCAGCGACGGATGATTCGTAGAGGATGCCGAGGTGGTTTTTATCGATCATGACGAGGGAGGAATAAGCTCCGCCTTTTGTGTCGAGGAGGATTTGGGAGGACCATGTTTTTCCGTCGTCGGTGGAACGGCGAAGGGTCATGTGTGAGCGGGAAGTTTTGTTGTTGGGGTTCGAAAAGTAGAGAGTTCCATTCCGGTATGGATCGGCGATGAGGGAAGCCATACAAACCGGTTCGGGAAGCGCGGAGTGGTCTGTTGAGTGAGTGAGCCAACTCTCACCTAGATCCTTAGTGTGGGCGATTGCACGACCGTTAGTTCCTGATTTATCGGCGCGGTTTCGATTGTCACGCATGTTGAGGAGGAGGGAGCCATCCGAGAGTTCTGCGACTGCGCATTCCGTGGTGTCGTCCCGAGCATGGCTAGAGACGTTCCAGGTTTTACCGTGATCCTTGGACCAAGTGATATTGGAAAAGGGTAAACCTTTGGCATCGCGACCTTGGGTGGGCATAACGAGGGTGCCGTCTTTCATCGTAATGCCATTTCCCGGAGCGGGCGCGAAAAGATGCCAGGAGGGATCTTTGAGTTTCTTGGTCCAGTTCTCGGGCTTGGACCAAGTGGTCCCGTTATCGGTGGATCGGACAACCATGAATTGAGTCGATTCATGGATGCCGAGGCCCGGTTCGGATCCATTTCCACGCCATTGGTGCGTGCCTGGTTTGCCGTGGGTCCAGCATGCGGCGACAAAAATTTCACCGGTCTCGTCATCCACGAGGATACAGGGATCGGAGCAGCCGTTCTGGTCTTGTGATTTCCCCCCGTGTTCGCCCATGTCCATAATGGGTTTTGGAGGTGACCAAGTTTGTCCGCCGTCTCTAGAGATACGAAGACCAATGTCCATATGGCCTTGGAGGTCGCGGCGGGACTTGTAGCGCATGTCGGCAACCGCTAGGAGGTGACCATTCTTGGAACGGGCGATACCAGGAATACGGAAAGTATGACAATTATAGTCGCCGCGTTTATGGATGGGATAGGCGAGGCGTTGGGGATGAGATGAAATACGGTCAATCTTTTTAGTGGTCCCGTCTGAGAAGGTATACGCAGTAGGTTGAACCAAGGTTTTGTGAAGGAGGTTGGCTGTGGATTTTAGAGAGATGGTAAGTTCAAAGAGGTGGTTCCCAGCCGGTAAGTCTAGAGAGCCGTCTAGAGTGAACTTATTAGCGATGGTTTTGCTCGTAGCAAAGAGGCGGTTTCCGGCTTTGCGGTGGTGGGTAAGGGAGATTTCGCCGACGTCTCTGAAATGGTTACTGCCGGAAAATTCGACTGATGAAAGGGTTTTTTCTCCGTTGGTGGGGACTTGGAAAGTGAGGAGAGCTGTCTTTGAACCGTCGTTGAGAAGTGGGATTGTTGAGCTTTGGGCCTGGAGCGTTAGGCTACACGTGAGAAGGGTTAGGAAGCGTTTCATAATGCCGTTGATTGAAGGTTGGTGATCATTAAAGAGGATCTTATCATTTTTCATAGAAAAGATGCGTGATCTTCTCAAATTTTTTAGAAAGGAATAAGAAATTCTACCCCTTCCAAAAATACTCCGGATATTTAAAACGAGGCTACCGCCGAATGAATATTATCACGCTGAATCACCCAATGATCTCTACTTTTATTGACCCGAAAAAACGAGCTGTTTGTTATTACGGTTAACGAGACTGGGCGTCCACACGAGTTCGATCTTAAAATCCTTGTGGGATTCCAATTCGTTG
>Ga0257110_1000682_pt1 | contig 16041 bp, 13 predicted proteins | sample LP_taG_7_FD_190184 | JGI IMG/M metagenome (GOLD analysis project Ga0257110, IMG submission 190184) | Marine microbial communities from Northeast Subartic Pacific Ocean, Canada - LP_J_2015_P26_10m | ecosystem: Environmental > Aquatic > Marine > Oceanic | place: Canada: Northeast Subartic Pacific...
CGAGCGTCGCGAGGGACAGCTTGAAGAGCTGGACGCCCATGTTGGCGGCCGGCGACGCGACGACGCGCTCTTTCTGGGCCCAGCTTCAAGCGCGTACGGCTGTGGAGCAACTCCCCGAGGCGAGTTTGTCGCCAAGCCCCTGGCCAGCAGCCGCGCCGCGGCCGCCGCCCTGGCGCGCCGACGACTCGGCGCCCGCCGGCGTGCCCGGCCACCCAGCCACCTACGCGCCCGATCACACGGACGATTACGCGAAGGCCGGTCAGTGGTGCCCCTTGGACGCGTTGGGGTCCTGGGACGCGGTCTTGTCGAGGTAGGAGAGCGTCTCCTCCGTGCCGCGCTTCGTCTCCTGGGTGACGCGGGCCTGGAGCATGGCCGCCGCGCCGAAGCCGATCTCGGATCGTCCCCGGCGCGCGGCGGCGCCGCCGCCGTGGGTCTCGGACGTGTGGGGCATCATCTTGACGGCGTTCGACGCCAGCGTGCCCACGGTCAGCGCGGCCTTGTACTGGAGCTCCTCGTCCGTCGTCCGCTCGCGGCCCAGGCGCAGCAGGGCCTGGATGCCGCCCTCCTGGGCGATGGCGACGTGGTTCTCGAAGTTGTCCGCGAGCTTGAGGAGCGCGAGCCCCGCGTAGTGCCGCGGCTCGGCCTGGATCGACATCATGGCCACGAGGGGCTTGAGCGCCCCGAGCGCCACGAGGGCGACCTGGAGCTCGCGGTCGCTCGCGAGGTGCGCCAGCGCGAAGGCCGACACCTCCTGGCACTCCACGTCCTCCAGGGACGCGATCGCGATGATCGCCTCGAGCGCGCGGTCCGACGCCAGGTGGCTGTGGAACTCGACGGATTCCGCGAGGCGCGCGAAGAAGTAGGCCGCCGCGCGCTTGATCTCCAGGTTGCAGTCGTAGACGATGGCGACGAGCTTCGAGATCGCGCCGAGCTCCATGGAGCTTGCTGAAATCCTGGTTTATAATTGCCGTCAAGAAGGCATCAATAACTTTAACGGTTGAGCAGCTAACATGGAGCTGGCCGTCAAGGCCATGACCGAGCGGCTCGTCGAGGACTGCGGCGGCTGGCTGCCGCTGACGATGCGCGCCTGGCGCAAGTACACGCGGCGGAAGCTTGAGAAGAAGCGGCCGGCGCCGGCGCCGGAGCCCGCGGAGGTCGTCGAGGCTGCCCCGGAGCCCGAGGAGGAGCCGCACGTGGCCTGGGCGGACGCCGACGACAGCGGCGGCGACGGCGAGCTCTACGGCGAGGGCTACAGCGAGGGCAAGCTCGCCGACGACGACGACGACGACGCGCTCTCCTTCGAGGTCGCGCCGGCGCCGCCGCGGCCGAAGCGGCGCATGAGCGGCTTGGAGCGCGACGAGGCCGTCGCCGCGGCGGCGCTGCTAAGCCGGCGGCGCGACGCGTCGGCGACCTACTTCCTGCACCAGCGCCAGAGCGAGACGACGCGGAACCGGTCCGGCGTCGAGAGGCGGCACCCCGAGCGCGCGCCGCCGAGCAAGCGGTTCGCGTGGCTCGACCAGCAGGGCGTGCCCGCCGCGCACGCGGAGCACACGGCCGCGCGGGCCCTGGCGCTCTTCCCCGCGCTCAAGTGCCTCGAGGTCGCGACGGGCGTCGCGCAGCACCTCTTCCTCGCGCTCGACGCCGCGGCGTTCGTCGTCGAGTTCTACCTGTCCAACGACGCGCCGCGGACGCGCGAGCCCGTCGTCGCCGTGGACCCCTGATGCCCCGTGCGCGGCGGCCGGAGCCTCGACTCGCTCGACGCCTTCGCCGCGCGGTGCCGCGCGGGCGCCACGCCCCTCGGCGACGTCGCGGCCGCGGGCGGCGTCGCCTTCGTCGCCGTCTGCATCGACGACGACCCCCGCGTCTGCGCGCGCGAGGCGCGCCGCAAGTGGCCCCACCTCGCCCACTTCTGGATCGACTCGAAGAACGTCGCGTCCGCGCGGATCGCGTTCGTGCCGAACCGCGCGGTCGTCCGCCGGGACCGGTCCGTCGCCAAGTGGTGGGACGGCTCCAACGGCAACGTGTTGCGCGGGCCCCACGGCGCGAGCCGCACCAACGGCTCCCAGTCCCTCGTGCGGGCCATCGCCAGCGCGCTCGACGACGCCTAGGCGCGCGCGCCCGCGGGAAGCCCCATGACGGCCGCCGCTGCGACCACCGCCCCGGACGGTGTCGCGCGCGGCCCGACCCCGCTTCCCGCACGTGCGGCTGCGCCTTAATTCAACGAGACGACCCGGCCTCGGGCGCGCCTCCCCTTCAACAACTTCTTCAACGAGGAGTCAAGCAAGAATTCTGCAAAGTTGAACCTGTTGCCACAAACCCGCCCAGGCGATGGGCCTGTGATTGCACTACTAGTAGCAGAGCAGGCAATTGTTGAGCATGTTGGCTGGTTAAGGCAGCCAGTTGTAGGCAGTCCTCGATTCGGAGCATGCTGGCGCGATGCGGGCCCGCTCGCGGTGCGATGCGACGCATTGCACGCGCGCAGCAGCGCCGCAGCACGACCACGGCCGGAGAGCGCCTCCGGAACAATCCGGGCACCTACTGGACGATACCCGTCGTCGCGGCGGCGGTCGGCTTCGGCACGAATTATGTGGGTGTGCAAATGCTGTTCTACCCCATCGACTACATCGGCCTCGAGCTCTGGCGCCTGAAGGACTCGCCGTGGGGCCTCTTCGGCTGGCAGGGCGTCGTGCCCACAAAGTGCGAACAAATGTCCGCGCGGCTCGTCGACGTCATCACCGCGAAGCTCCTGTCGCTGCCCGAGGCCTTCGGGCGCATCGACGCGTGCGCTCTGGGCGATCTCCTCTGCGTCCCCGTCGCCGACGCGATCGCGCGCGACGCGGGGCCCGCGTGGGCGTTTATGCTGAGGCCTGCGCTGCCCTGGGCGCTCGCGCGGTGCGTGCGCGCGATGCAGCGCGACATCGACGACATCCTGGACCTCGAGCACGTCGTCTCGACGGCGTTCCGGCCAGCGTCCTGCGGCTCGGACGATTCTCGAGAGATTCTGGGTGGGGAAACGATGAAACATCGTCACCGAAGCCCTCGGTAGGTTCCTGCGCGATAAGTCCGTACTGGTCGACTTATTTCAAGACGTCGCGCGCGTCGAGCTCGATTTTCTCGTGCGGTCGGGCCTCGGCTTCGGGTTCCTCTTCGGGGTGGGCCAAGCGGCCGTCTGGCTCTACCACCCGTATCGCATCCTCCTCCCCCTGGCCGGCTCCGTCGTCGGCTACGCGACGAACTGGGTGGCCATCAAGCTCGTCTTTGAGCCCGTGGAGCCCGTGGACGTCTTGGGAATGGAGGTCCAGGGCCTCTTCGAGAAGCGGCAGCCGGAGGTCTCCGACGCGTTCGCCGCGTTCCTGCGCGCGCGCGTCCTCACGTCGCCGCGCCTGCTCGCGGAGCTCGTCGACGGCGACCGCGCGCCGCGGCTGCGCGCGCTGCTTCGGCGGGAGCTGCCCTTCGTCGTCCCGGACTCCGTGCTCGACGCGGCGATCGGCGGCATCCGCGCCGTCGCCGCCGCGGAGCGCCACGGCGCCCACGACCTCATCGACGCGTCGCTCGACCTGGAGGCGGACCTCTCGGCGAAGCTCAAGGCCCTGCCGTCGGCCGAGTTCGAGAACCTGCTGCACCCCGTCTTCCAGGAGGACGAGTTCACGCTCATCCTCGTCGGCGGCGTCCTCGGCGCCGGCGCCGGCATGGCGCAGCTCGCGCTCGGCGCCGCGGCCGTCACCCTCTAGTAGGCCCGCATCGTATCGTTCGTTCGTTTAGACGTGTCGTTAGGAGAAGATGAGCTGCTGGAAGTCCTCGGGCCGGTGGAAGTTCGGCCGCCGCGAGCCGACGGGCGCCCAGCAGCCCCAGTGGGGGTGCTTCGTGCGATCGCCGCACTTGTAGAAGTTGCAGCTCCACACGGTGCCCGCCGCCGGCGCCGGGCTGTCTTCGCCGCCGAAGACGTCCCAGGGCACGGTGAATTCGAGGTCGTAGGACGTCGCGGCGTCCCCGGGCGCGATCGCGACGCCGGCGTCCGCGGCCGTCGCCCGCGTCGGGTGCAGCGAGCTCTCGACGAGCATGCAGGCCGCGTCGTCGCGCGAGAGCGGCCGCCGCTCGCCGCTGCCCGGGAAGCAATGGTAGCACAGCATCGTGCCGGCGGCGTTGATTTCGAAGTTCCAGTAGTCCGACGACGCGTGGCTCAGCGCCCCCGGCGACACGAAGAACTCGCAGCAGCTGTCCTCGCAGACCTGGTCGTTGAAGGCCGTGCGCGCGCAGGTCACGAAGTCGTCGTCGACGCGGAACCGGACCGTGAGGGCGGCGTCGGCGTAGGACGTCGACGCCGACACGCTGGGCCTGTGGGCGTGGTCGTTCTCCGGGCCGGCGTCCGGCCAGTCGTAGTGGCATATTTCGACGCGCTCCGGCTTCGCCGAGCTCCGCCGGCAGCGATGCTGCATGACGACGCTCGGGTTTAGCGATCGCGCGCGTTCCATGCTGTGGGCGCTGCGGTGGGTGCTCGCCTCAGATTTCGCCGCAGTCCATAGCACTTTTGGCGAAATGCCAAATTGAAGAAATCAATATGGAAAGTATCTAATGCATGCATCAGTAATAATACAGCTACAGGATGGCGACGAGAATATTTGCGGCCTTCGCGTCCCTGGCGTCGCTGCCCGCGGCGTCCGGCTCGAGCTTCAAATACATCTACGGCGTCTGGCCCGGCGAGGACTACCTGCAGGACTTTTGGGGCCCCGTGCGCCTGGGCTTCGAGGGCAGCATCGCCTACGAGCAGTCGCTCCTCGCCGCGAGCGACGACGACGTCGCGGAAATCATCGGCACGATCATGAACGGCACGGCGCACCTGCGCGACGTGCTCGTCGTCGGGCCCATGCGCCACGGCGAGGCGAGCTACGCGGAACTGCTGCGATCCGGCGGCGCCTTCTTCCCCATCGCCGAGGGCGTCGACCTCGCCGCGTACGGCCTGACCAACGCGACGAGCTTCCAGTTCAACTTCAACCCGGACCCCATCAACGCGGCGGAGCTCGTGGCCCAGGAGATCTGCCGCACGACGGGCCGCGGGGCCATCCACCGCGTCATGCGTTTGTACGGCGCCGCGTACGCGGACTCGCGCGTCGACGCGAACCTGGCGTGGCTCGAGGAGTACTGCGGCGCGACGATCTTCGAGCACTCGTCGCTGCGGGCCTACTTCCGCGAGGAGACGGCCTACGACCTGGCCTTCTCCGCGCTCGTCAAGGACTCGTCCGCGTCGTTGATCGTCGCCGCGAACGACCGCATGGTCAAGGGCGCGCTCCGGGCCATCGAGGACACGCTGAGCCCCGCGGCGGCGGCGAAGATCTTGATCGCGGGCTTCGACTGGACCGAGGACTGGATGCTCAAGCAGGGGAAGATCGTCGCCGACGGCGACCAGTACATGTCGACGCCGGGCGCGGGCGCGCGCGGAAATCAACCGGTGAGCTCGGGGCCAAACTTCAGAACTCTCGAGCTCGGTCACATCGAAGTCGATGCGGCTGACTTTTGGACGAATCGATTACTCTCGAAGCGCAGCCGAAGACCTCGCGTCGAAACGGTCAAATCGAAGTCGGGTTGAAGATGTGATTTCCACACAGGCATGGGCGCGTGGCTGTCCATGCAGAACGTCATCGACGTCGTCCGGGCCAACGACTACAACACGACGGCGGACCTCCAGCGCTTCTTCGACGACGACGCGGCGCAGCTCGAGACGGAGACGTCGTGCCAGTACGCCGACGCCGAGGGCTACGTCGTGTCGGACCTCCTCGGGGGCACGTACGCGGCGGACGTGCGCGCGAAGCCCGAGAGCGGCGTGGGGCCGACGGTCGTGCGCGTCGGCGCGCGCGACGTCGGCATCGAGGACGTGGACACGGCCGGCGGCAGCTTCGCCGCGACGGTCTGGATCCGCCTCGAGTGGCGCGACCCGCGGCTCGCCTTCGACGTGAACATCTACAACGGCACGCTCTACGTCGATTCGACGCGCATCTGGTCGCCGGACGTCTACGTCGACAACCTCATCACGCCCGTGTCCCTCGTGTCCATCAAGGTGCTCCCCGCGTCCATCCTGCCCGACGGCACGGTCCGGGCGACGTTCAAGGCCGTGGGCGACTTCATCTGCGACATGAACATCGCGCCCTACCCCTACGACGAGCACGAGTGCGCCTTCGAGGTCACGACCGCCGCGACGGTGGACCAGGTCGAGCTCGTCGGCGACCTCGGCTACAACATCTTCGACGGGCCCGAGGGCTACCTCGACCCGGAGGAGGAGGCCGTCGTCGACTACACGGACTCGTCGACGGGCAGCACGGTCGGCCGCGTCGACTTCACGATCAAGTTCACGCGGAACCCGGCCTACGTCGTCTCGACCTACGTCCTCGTGGGCTGGGCGCTGAACATGCTCGGCTTCCTCGTCTTCTGGGTCCCCACGGAGGGGTCGGGCATCGACCGGTCGGGCCTCGCGATGACGACGATCCTCACGGCGCAGTTCATGATGTACGACGCCAAGGTCACGAAGGAGTCCACGTGGCTCGACCTCTACTTCTCGTCCATGATCACGTTCCAGCTCGTCGCTTTCGTCTTGACGGTCCACAGCTCGCGCATGAATCGCATGGCGCTCGCGCTCGGCGGCGACGAGACCTACCTCGACAAGGTCTACCGGCGCCAGAACGAGCTCGGCGCGGGATCGGGCCGACCCTTCAAGAACGTCGTCTTCTTCCTCTTCAACCTGCTCTACGGCGGCCGCGACGCCTTCTCCGTGGACCGCTGGGCGCGCCGCTACTTCGTGCCCTTCTTCTTCGCGTTCCAGATCTTCCTCTCCTTCTACCCCTGGTGGGGCGACGGCGACATCTCCGGCTCCCCCTACACGGGCCTCAACTCGGAGCTGTGCCAACTCAACATCTTCTTCGCCGGCGTCTATCTGATCGTCCTCGTCCTAGGGCTCGCGTGCCGGTCGTGGGACGACAAGCCCGAGGGCGTCTCCGCGAACTGGCGCCTGAGCCTGCGCACGCCCCTCTCGCGCGACTCCGAACAGTACGAGGCGTCGCAGATGCTCGCGGCCGAGGAGGTCGCGATGACGGAGGCGTCCGAGGCGTCCGAGCTCGAGACCCCCCGCGACCGCAAGGCGCGGCGGCGCAGCAAGCGGTCCAAGTCGGAAAAGAAGATCCGCGACGCGGCCGTCGTCGCCCCGCCGCCGACCCCGCCGCCCAGGTCGGACGTCTCCTTGTCCATGTTCGGCTGCGGCGCCTGCGTGGCGAGCCCCGCCGAGGACCGCTTCGACGACCTCCACGCGGCCCACGATGCGCGCGACACGCCCATGTCCCTCTGAATTAGAATCCCCGTAGACGCGCTAGTGCATATACATGTACTGGAGCCGCTCGGTGGCGAGCGCCATGGCCGTCGTGCGCTCCCCGGCGAAGTCGCCGAGGCTCCACAGCTGCGCGGCCGCGCGCGGCGTGCGGACGACGCGGTCCTCCGCGTCGACGCCGTCCCGCGGCTCGAGCGGCGCGCCGGCGGCCTTGACGAGGTGGACGACGTGGTCCCGGTCCGGCCGCCACGCGCGGTAGGCGGCGAGCGCCGTCCGGTCCTTCTTGCCGCCGTCGAGGTAGCGCCCGTCGGCGAGTGTCACGGGCGAGAAGAGCCGCGGCACCGCGCAGCTCGCGGCGACGGCTTTCACCAGATCGCCGGACGAGACGAGGCGCGGCGCGCCCGACGTCGCGTCGAAGACGCCGACGGCCAGCGGCGCGGGCAGGTCCTCGAAGGTCGGCGGCAGCACGCGCGCGAGGCGTTTCTCCAGCGCGCGCGTCGACAGCACGCCGCGCCAGGGCGTGCGCGACGGCCGGCAGCTGCGGAGCGGCGCCGACGCCGACAGCTCCGCCGCGACGGCGTCGGCCGAGCAGCCGCTCGCGAGGTAGATGCTCGCCGCGAGGCTGCCGCTGCTCGTGCCGACCATCGCGGACGGCACGCGCCACGGCGACGCCTCGAGCGCGTCGAGGAAGCCGGCGTGGCTGCTAAAGCAGCAGAAGCCGGAGGACAGGATCACGTCGACGTTTTTGGTTACTCTCGGCTTATTTGGTGTTGTTACTTGCGTAATGAGCGCTTTGTAGTCGCTTAACAATGCGGCGGACGGTGCGAGGAGCAGCGCGAGCCATGGCAGCATTGTTGCACTCCGTCTCGCGTTGCTCGCAACACAAAAACGCCTTCGAGCTCACTATACGAGCTCACATACGCAGGGTGCAACTTGCCACTGTGAATGGCGAGCTGTGGCAAAGAGCAGACCGCAACATCGAGCTCGCGGCCACAGATCGGCTGACGACGAGCGGCAGCCTCGCATCGCAGACGTCCGCGCGTCTCCGAAACGTCGAGGCGTGCGCAGCGCCCCGTCGGTCGGCCTCGACCGGGCCACTCGCGCGAGCCCAGGCGCCGCTCCGGACGCGACCCTCGCGCGCCGCCGGCGTCCGCCGCCAGCGGCCGCGTGTCCCGCGCTAAACCGTGCCGCTGCGTTCCGTAGGCGGCGACGATGGGCGGCGATGAGCGGGCGTCGCTGCTCCAGCCGCGCGGCGCCTGCGTCTGCGTCGAGGACCTGGGCTACGCGCGCGAGGCCAAGGGCGGCATGTCCATGGAGCTCAGCGGCGTCAACTTCGTCGCGCAGCCCGGCGAGGTCTGGTTCTGCATGGGCCGCAGCGGGCCCTGGATGCGCGGCGCCCGCGTCGACAACGAACGGCGCGTGCGTGGAGCAACTTTCGCATGTCTCTAGGTCGTCCATGCTCGACCTGCTCGCGTGCCAGCGCAACGAGGGCAAGGTCTGCGGCCGCATCTTGTACGACGGCAACCTCGCGTCGCCCAAGTGGCGCCACCTCATCACCCTCGTCTCCCGGGAGAACCAGTTCAACTGCATCTCGACGCTCACGGTGCGCGAGATCGTCGCGACGTCCGCGCGGCTCCGCCACGCGGACGGCCACGAGCAGATGGCCGACGAGATCATCGACCTGCTCGGCCTCACCAAGTGCGCGCACGTGCGCATCGGCTCCGAGACCGTGCGCGGCATCTCCGGCGGCGAGAAGAAGCGCGTCGCCGTCGCCCTGGGGCTCATCGCGCACCCGCGCGTCGTCCTCCTCGACGAGCCGACGACGGGCCTCGACAGTACGACGGCGTTGGACGTCATGCGCCACGTGCACGACTCCGTCGCCCAGAAGCAGGGGCGCACGGTCATCTCGACGCTGCACATGCCCTCGGCCGACGTCTTCCAGAAGTGCGACAACGTGCTCCTCGTCCGCGACGGGCTCACGGTCTACGCGGGCCCCGCGGCCAAAGCCGTCGCGTTCTTCGCGGGCTCGCCCCACGACTGCGCGCCGGCGCCGCGGGAGAACCCGGCGGACTTTTTGCTGGCCGTCGCCGCGGCGGAGCGCAGCGCTTTAGGCGGCGTCGCGTCGAAGCTCGCCGGCGCGTTCCACGCGTCCGCGGCGGGCGCGGCGGCGGCGGGCGCGGTGCAGCGCGCGGTCTCCGTGCCCAGTGCGACGCTCCCGGCGCTGACGACGAGTGACGCGGACCAGTACCGCCAGGTCTGGGCCCTCGTCTGGCGGTCCATGACCCAGTTTAAGCGGTCGACGTCCATCTGGAAGACGTCGCTCTTCAAGATGGCGTGGATCGGCTTCCTCTACTCCTCGACCTTCGTGTCCCAGCCGCTGACGTCGACGGGCGCGGCGAATTTGGAGAGCTGCTACTACTTCTCCCTCATGTTCGGCATCCTGGGGAACCTGCGGGGCATCGTCACGCTCTTCGACGAGCGCGCGCTCTTCGAGCACGAGCGCGCGTCGCGCGCCTACGGGCCGCTGGTCTACTGGGTCGCGACGACGATCGCGCCGCTGCCCTGGCTCGTCTTCGTCAACGTGCTTTTTAGTACCGTCGTCTTCTTCTCCGTCGGGTCGGGCAAGGTCGCGGGCGCGGCGTGGGTCTTCTTCTGGTATTTGCTCGTGACGCAGCTCACGAACCTCGTGGGCTTCGCGTGGGCCCAGATGCTCGCGGCCTGGACGTCTTCCTCCCAGGTCGCCATGTCGGTCTGGCAGCCGGGCGTCTACATCTGGAGCCAGACGAGTGGCTACCCCATCAAGCTGCCCGTCATCGAGAAGACGAACCCGGCGTACGCGCTGATGTTCGTGTCGTTCACGCGCTGGGCCTACGAGGCCGTCATCTGCGGCGTCTTCCACGACGGCTGGGGGGACCTGTCGCAGCATGATATATTGTCCACCTTCGGCTACCCGACGGACACGCCCATCGTCTACTACCTCATCCCTCTGGTCGCGTTCATCGTCGTGGTCCGCGCGGTGACGTTCCCGCCGCTCCGGGAGAAGCCGCGGACGCTCCAGGCCGTGACGCCGGAGCAGCTCGCCAAGGCGGCGACGGTCGACGCCCAGGCCGCCGTCGCCGTGGACCTGAAGGACCACCTCCACAGCGAGACGTCGTCGGTGATGTCGATGAAGCAGGGCGACCCGGTCGAGGTCGTCGTGCGCGACGTCTACTACTCGGTGCGCGTGACCGACTCCAAGGGCAAGCCCATGGTGAAGCCGCTGCTGCGGGGCGTGTCGGCGGCCGTGAGCCCGGGCGAGACGCTCGCGGTCATGGGGCCGAGCGGCGCGGGCAAGTCGACGTTTTTGGATTTGATCGCGGGCCGGAAGACCGTCGGCTTCGGAAGGGGCGCGGTGCTCTACAACGGCGCCCGGCCGACGACGGCCCAGCGCCACGGCATGCAGTGCTACGTCATGCAGCACGACGTCATGATCTCCAATTTGTCGGTGCAGGAGACGGTGCGCATCGCCGCGCTGCTCCGGCTCTCGAAGCCGAACGACTCCGCCGTCGGCGACCGCGTGCTCTCCATCCTGCAGATGCTCGCCCTGGGCGGGTCGTCCCACGTCCTCGTGAAGGCCTTGGCCACGGGCGAGCGGCGCCTCGCGGCCGTGGCCGTGGAGATGGTCCACCTGCCGGCCGTCATGTACCTCGACGAGCCGACGTCGGGCCTCGACAGCAAGATGAGCCTCGACTTCGTCAACGCCATGCGCCGCCTCGCCGCCCGCGACGCGACGCTGCTCTGCACGATCCACCAGCCCACGGAGGAGATCTTCAACCTCTTCGACAAGATCCTCGTCATCGGCGACGGCCGCCGCGTCTACGCGGGGCCGCCGGGCGGCGCGTTGGAGAGCCTCCGGCCGGACCAGGTCGCGGGCGACCGCAACGCCGCCGAGTACCTCATGGACATCGCCAAGCAGGGCGCGGGGCCCATGGAGGCGAACCCGGGTTTAGCCGCGCCCGTGCCCGAGGGCTTCGACTACGACGCGATGCTCACGCAGGCGTCCGCGAGTTACGGCAACGTCTTCTCCGCGAGTTATATCATGAAGCAGTTCTTCCACTTCAAGGTCCACTGCCTGCGCAACGCCCTGGTGCTGTCGCACACGCGCCAGGCTTTGAAGATCGCCATGATCCGCAACCTCGTGGTCGCGCTGTGGTACGGCGTCGTGTACTGGGACCAGACGGACGCGCACTCGCTCGCGTCCGTGACCTACTTCTCGCAGCAGTTCATCACCATGTCGAACCTGCAAGCCATCCCCCAGATGTTCGACGAGCGCGCGTTGTATTACCGGGAAGTGTCCTCCGGCTTCTACGCGGAGCTGCCGTACTTGGCGGCGCGCTGCGCGATCAACGCGGTCGTCCAGGTGCCGTTGGTCTTCGTCTACTCCGTGATCACCTACCCCATGGTGGGCCTCCGGGGCGGCGTCTTCTCGGGCTACTTCGTCTTCTTCTTCCTCGTCATGTTCGGCCTGTCGCTCTGCGGCTACGCGTTCTCGAACCTCATCGCGGCGATCACGCCGAACCAGCAGTCGGCGCTGAATTTGTACAGCGCGCTCTTCCAGTTCTGCATCTTCTTCTGCGGCTACTCCATCCCCGTGAACCAGGTGCCGACCTACTGGTCCTGGGCGACGAACTTTTCCTTCGCGCGCTGGTCCTTCGAGGCGCTCGTGCTCAACGAGATGCAGGGCGAGCCGGGCGACGACGACCAGGACGCGTCCTACTGGCTCGACTACTGGTCCTTCTCCGGCCACTCCAAGTTCTCCGTCTTCGGCGTCTTCGTCCTCCAGGTCTTCGTCTTCCACTGCCTCGCGCTCCTGGCCATGAAGTTCATCTCCTTCCAGCGCACCTAGGTGTCTGCTCCGAGCCCGGCGGGGACGCCCCCCCATTCCCCCGCCGGGGCCCAATTTTCACCCCCGCGCCCCCCCGTTCGCGCGCCCGCCGTCCATCCGCGGCCGCGCTCCTCCCCCCGTTTTTACGACGAACGCTTACCGCAGGACGAGAAGGGCTCGATCGCGCGGTAGGACGAGTCGTTGCGGTAGCCGTAGGCCGACAGCGGGTACGCGTCCTGCGTGGCCGCGTCGTCCATCCAGAACGTCACGACGTCGCCGTTGTCGCTCCACGCGCCCATGATCGCGTCCGCGTCCTCGGCCTCGTAGTAGAGCGCGGGGGACATTCGATTCGAGTAGTACGAGCAGTAGATCTCCGCGAGGTCGTCCAACGCCGTCGCGGCCTCGTCCGAGAGCCGCCGCCGCGTCACGTCGAGGAGGTTCGTCGTCTCGCGCGGGTCGTCGAGGATCTTGAAGAGATTTAAAGACCGGAAGACGCCCGAGGCCGGCGCGGACGCGTTCAGGACGTCCGTGCCGTCCGCGTCCCACCAGCCGACGTTGTCGCAGCACGCGCCCTCGTCCTTGTACTTGTTCAGGTAATAGACGAGCTTGTAGTCGCCGCGGATCACCGCGAACTGCTCGTCGACGTACGACGACTCGATGACCGCGTGCGGCGCGGCGTCGTTCTCGCCGAGGATGGCCTTCCACCGATTCGCCCCGTCGAGGGCGACGCCGCCGTTCTGCGACAGGTCCGCGGCCTGGCGCAGGGCGCCGTGGACGATCGTCGGGAGCCAGTCGCTGACGTGGACGACGGCCGACGAGACGCGCGCGTCGGGCACGTGCTTCAAGCTGTGCACGAAGGCGGGCACGCGCAGGCCGCCCTCGAACGGCGTCGACTTGCGGCCCCGGAGCGGGTAGTTGGACCCGCCGTCGCCCATGCAGGACGCGCCGTTGTCCGACGCGAAGACGAAGACGTAGTCGTCCCACATGCGCTTGGCTTTCAGGGCCGCCACCAGCGCTTCGACCTCGTGGTCCACGAGCCGCAGCGCGCCCGCGAAGGTCTCTCGGAGGTGCGAGTGGCCGTCCGGGAGAGACGCCGCCAAAGTTGCGAACTCGGGCGTGGCCCGGTAGGCGTCGGGCACGCTCACTGTGTAGTGCGGCGCGTTGAACGCGAGCTCCAGGAACATGGGTTCGGCCGCGTCGTGGCGCGCGACGACCTCGCGCGCCGCGGACCCGAAGGCGAACGTCGAGTAGGCGCCGTCGTACCTGGCCGCGGCGTTGGCCGTGCCGTTGCTCAGGCTCTTGAAGACGCCCATGCCGCCGTTGATCGTGTGGTTAAAATAGTCGTCGTAGCCCGTCGTCAACAGCCCGAAGAACGTGTCGAAGCCGCGCCGCGTCGGCCAGTAGGCCTCCACCGCGTGGCCCACGTCCCACTTGCCGACGAGGTGCGTCGCGTAGCCGAGCTGCCGCATGCGCTCGGGGAAGAGCGTGAGCTCGAGGGGCAGCCCGAAGGGGCTGTCCGAAAGCACGTCCTTCTCCTGCATTCCCACGCTCGACGCGAACATGCCGCTGAGGAGCGCGGACCGCGACGGCGTGCAGCTCGTGTGCGTGTAGTAGCGTTTCAGCTGCACGCCGGACTCGGCGAGCGAGTCGACGAAGGGCGTCGCCGCGCCGAGGTCCGCGCTCTGGTACCCGACGTCGTTGAAGCCCGCGTCGTCGATGAGGACGACGTAGACGTGCGTCGAGAGCGTCGAGGATGCTGCGGAGGCGCCGTCCGATGCTGCGGAGGCGTCCGAGGGCGTCGAGGCGCCGTCCGCTGGCTCCGCGCCGTCCGACGGCGCCGGGTCCACGGCGAGCGCGGCGACGGGCGCCTGTCGCTGCGTGAGGATGCCGGAGAGGACGATAGCGCCTCCCACGAGGGCTGCGAGCAGCCCCAGCAGCAGCGGGAGCCGCTGCGGTGGCGGCTGCCCCATGCTCGTACTCGAAGGACTTCACCCAATGCTTCACCTTTGCATGTTTGACCGCCGCTCGCTTCATCAGCTCAGCATCTCGCGCGCGCCGCCGCCGCCGCCATGGATTTCAAGTCCCTGAAACGCCAGCGCGACGGCAAGGCCAAGCGCGGCGACGTCAAGGCGAAGGCCGCAGCGCTCCGCCAGGCGAAGCTCGAGGCCGAGGCCGCGGCGCGGCGCGACGCGGAGAAGGCGCGCGCGAAGCGGGAGGCCATGACCATGCCGCCGCCGCCGCCGCGGGCGACGGCGGCCAAGCCCAAGGCGACGAAGAAGGTCGCGTCGCTGACGCGGCCCGCGCCGGCGACGGCGGCCGCGCCGCCCGCCGCCGCCGCGGGCCTGCCCGCGGGCTTCTTCGACGCGTCCGGCGCGACGCCGGCGGCGCCGGAGCCGTCCGCGGCGGCATCGCTCGTCGCCTACGGCAGCGACGACGACGACGACGGCGGCGGCGACGCCGCGGCGGCCGCGGCGCCCGCCGCGGCGCCCGCGGCCGCGCCCGCGTCCGCCGAGGACGACGCGACGGCCGCCGCGGCGGCGGCGGGCGTGCTCCCGGCGGGCTTCTTCGACAACGCCGACGCGGACCTCCGCGCGCGGGGCATCGACCCGGAGAAGAAGAAGGCCAAGGACGAGTCCGCGGCCTGGGCGGAGTTTCAGGAGTTCGCGGGCGGCGTCCGGGAGCAGGAGGCCCACGACGAGGCCGCCGAGGCGACGGAGGCCGAGGACGAGTACGAGCGGCGGAATCTCGACCAGGCCTGGTACGAGAGCCGCCTCGCGCCGCTCCTCGCGCGCGCGGACAAGGCCGCCGCGCCGTCGTCCGAGGCCGCGCCGCGGCTCCAGGACGACGCGGAGGCGCCGGCGACGGAGGACAGCGTCGTCGCCCTGCTCAAGGCGAAGAAGCGCGCGAAGAAGGAGGAGCGCGAGGCGAGGCTCCGGGAGGTCGACGACGCGTACGCCGACCTCGGCTCCGACGACGAGGACGACGCGTGGCAGACGGGCTTCAGCGGCGTCTGTAGCCACCCCGTCGTGAGGGACGACTAAAAGTGGGTCGGCTAGTTCGTACGCTGGGCATGGGCACGGGGTGCGGCCGGCCGCGGGTTTCGCGGCCGCGCGCGGTGGCGGTCGCGCGCGGGATCGACGAGCCCATCCCCGTCCGTTCCGCTGCCGTTGCGGGTCGACACCGTCGTTTTATGCGATCACTATGAAAGCGCCGTCAACTCCCCTGTGTCCAAAGCTCTTCAACATTGTCCGGTCACCGAGAGCCTCACATTTCATGTTCGTGCCCTGTGATACTGTCTCGTCGACGCGCAAAAATTGCTGGCGACGCAGCAGCATCGCGGAATTTAATTAAGCCAGGTGCGCGCACGCGTCCTTCGCGGCCGTCTCCCGCACGCCCGCTTCCCCCGCTCGCCCGCGGCGCGGCTCCGCGCTGGGGCGGCGGACGGTTTCACCATCTTTTCCTTCAACCAGGTTGTTGCTCGGCGGCCGCCCCGGCGATACGGGCCGCCCGCACGGCGTCAATTTTCCCCCTCGACTCGGTCTGCACCATGAAGTCCGACGTCGCTTCCGACGCCGAGCTCAGCGACGACAGCGCGCCTGCCCCGCGCAAGCGAGCGCGCGCCTCGGCGTCGACGCTCCTCCTCGATCCGACGGCGCGGGGCCGCCGCCCCCGCCAAAAGACCCCCCTCCGCCAGCGCGCGTCGACGCCGAAGAGAGCCGACCCGCTCGTCCGCGGCCGCTCGCGCGCGGGAAAGCGCATCGCGCGTCACGCCGTCGTGATCAGGTACCGGCCCCGGCGCCGCAAGATTATCCCCTTCCTCGAGAAGCTCGTGCAGCTCATCCAGGTGCGCCGCCGCCCCGCATACGGT
>Ga0257110_1000683_pt1 | contig 16032 bp, 31 predicted proteins | sample LP_taG_7_FD_190184 | JGI IMG/M metagenome (GOLD analysis project Ga0257110, IMG submission 190184) | Marine microbial communities from Northeast Subartic Pacific Ocean, Canada - LP_J_2015_P26_10m | ecosystem: Environmental > Aquatic > Marine > Oceanic | place: Canada: Northeast Subartic Pacific...
CAACCCCACCAGCATTTAATTTCAGTACCCCTGGAACAACCCCACCAGCATTTAATTTCAGTACCTCTGGACCTGCTGGACCTGGAACAACCCCACCAGCATTTAATTTCAGTACCTCTGGACCTGGAACAACCCCACCGACGTTTAACTTCACAGTGCCATACTTCTGAGCCTTCTCTTCGGCACTCATGTTTGTGAAGGTTTGGTATTCCTCTATCGAAACAGGTTTATTATTAATAAATCCTTGACCCGTCTTCATATCAAATCGACCACTGACAGCTGGTGGTTCTTTATCTTTGGGTGGTTTTACATCTTTCTCAGGTTCTTTCTCAGGCGCATAGGATTTTGGTTTCCCAGTCTTTAAGAATTCAATTTGTTCATCAATTTCTGAACCTTTTCCCTGTATATTTTTTTCAAACCAATTTAAATCTTCTTTTTCTTTCTCTAAGTCCGCAATCATCTTATCTTTGTCACCACCATAATCATCTTTAAGTGCTTTATCAGTCTTTTTCTCCTCTTCTCCTGGTCCGAATAGTGCCTTTGCAAGAGCTGCTAATCCAACTGTCAAACCAATAAGACCAGCTGCAACAGCTGCAATCTTACCAAGTGCTAAAATACCAAATCCAGCAAGAGCTGCACCAACTAACAAGAACCCAGCAGCAATTGCTGGCCAAAAGTCTGTTATGAATCGGAATATTGCGTCTAGTTTCCCTCGATTTTCTGGATCTGAGAACCAATCAATCAGTTTAATGAGTGCCTTTGCAAAAATAATCTTAACCACACTATCAATAATCTTTTTAAAGATATCATTGATAGGTTTAAGCACCTTTGTAATTGGTGATAATAAGAATTTCTTTACTGATTCAAGTTTATTCTCTTTCTTTTTTCTTTTTTCCTTTTCTTTATCTTTTCTTTCTTTATTTTGTTGCTTATCTTCGATTTCACCCTGCGTGCGAATCTCATCAAGAAGATCATCTAACTTCTGATCTATTCCATCAATGTCTTCATCCTCAACACTATCATCTTCCTTCTCAACACTATCATCTTCCTTCTGAGGTTCAGGTTCAGGAGGAGTGGGAGCAACAGCAGGAGCTAATGCTAGTTTTGGAGTGAGTGGTGTTGCTTGTGAAGAAATTTGTGTTTTAACTTCATCAATTCTAGTTATAAACTTTACAAAATTTATCTTACCTTTTCGATATGCCTTTACACCTTCCTTTCTTTCATCCGGTGTTAGGTTTTCACCCTCTATCCTACCATCAGAGAGCAGTTCCTGGTAAATCTTATCATATCTATCCTCGCCAAATAGTTTGGCGGGGTCAATCTTATTACCAGTTCCTCCTGATGGTGGTAGACTAAGCATTACGTTGTTTCTCTTGTTCTAACTTTTGTTCTTCAATATGCTGTTTTAAAAGTTCAACGTATACATCCCGTTCCCACGGCATCATATTTTCAATCTCTGTCAAGCTATATTTATGATGCTGCATGAGGGCAAAATTAATTCTAAAATATGCCTCCAAATTCATATGGGAAAGGGCTACGCGAAAAAACTAGATAACCCCTCCAACAAAACCTCACTGGATTTCTTAGTCTTAGGATTTTTTACCTTAAGAGTGTGTGATAACTTAGGCATGGTTGAGAAAAATTTCTCAATGTCCTGAAACTGTTTGGTATTCATTTGTTCAACAAATTCTTTGATCTCTTTCTTAGTACAATCAGCAGCAGGCCATGCCTCCTCCTCATTATAAATGGTTTCAATGCAGGAACCAATTAGATCAAAAGTTTTTTCAACATTAGATGCATCCCCACTAAAATCAAAGTTGTCACTAATAAACTCTTCAAGAGAAGGATACTTCAATCTCAATGCAAGTCCACCTCCAAGATCTATATCTCTTTTGTGATCATCATCTTTGACTACTTTAATATCATCAATATTAATAGTAACAGGAATTTCAGTTACATTATCATCCGGTGCAATAATTTTTAATTCAATCTCTTCACCAACAGACTTACCACGAATGTTAAGAAAGAGGTATTCAATATCAAATGTAGGCAGAGATTCTACTTTAATATCTCCGCGAATACATGACCTAATAACTTCTTTGATTGCTTTGGTAATCTGTTTTTGATCTTGACTCTCCATAGCCAAGACTAGAAGTTTTTCTTCTTTTACAAGGAAAGGTCTGTATTCAACCTTGTCACCATTAGATGGTAATTCAAGATCATAATATGGCGTAGCAATCTTTGGTAATGGCATAATGTTTTATACAATTCAGTATGTTTATTTAGTGCGTGTTTAAAAATTAAACCATGGAGCGTAGTCTTCCACTTGAATCATAAGCAGGACTTCCATCAGGAAGTAATAATGGACCATCACTTCCACCATCCATCCTTGCGCCAGTAGCAGTGTCTCTCTCTGCAAAGTCACTACTAGATCCATTGGTGCTACCAAATGAATCAAATGGTTTTGTTGATTTTGTTGCTTGCGTGTCTGATGGACCACTCGCACTAGGATTATTTGCCGGAGTTGTTGTATCTACTATGTCGTTTGCTTCTTGAATTGAACCACCTCTATTAACAAAATATCTATCATAAACAAACGTAACACTGCATTTCAATAGACTACTACCATCATATGAGATTGGAATAGAACTCAAACTACGAGGAAATGCATTGACAAAACTATAAAGGATATCATTTTTTGTTCTATCATAATCCTTATCAAATTTGTGCAAATCAATTCTACACTTATATCCTCCTTTTTCTCTTGGATATTTAAATCTATAAAAAGAAATATCTGATGAGGGATCTGAATTAGTGACAACAGAGTAATTGCCATTACCGTTAGGACTTGAAATAAAATCCATCCATTGCTCAAAGAATTTTAAAGTTTGATACTTTGCATCAACATAAAAATCAAGACTTAGATCATCAAAATCTCTACGATATGCAAATTTTTGATTCACACCATAATAATCCTGCAAGTTTTCAGTGGTTGAAAAACTAGATCCAGGGAGAGATGTAGAGTTGCATAAGAAACTCAGGTCATCATAAAATCTACCACCCTGAGGATCATAATTTTTAGTAAAAGGTAATGTTCCAACCTGCAATACAGCACGAAACTGACTTGTCTGTGCTTGATGACCAAAACGTCTTAGAAAATCACTTGTGCTTAGATTTCTAAACGGAACTGCCCCTGACATCTAAATACCTTAGTCCTATTATACTATGTATGAGCTATAAGGGTAAATTTAGACCAAGTAATTACTTGAAGTATAAAGGTGACCCCACTAAGATTATTTATCGTTCCTTATGGGAATTAAAATTTATGAATTGGTGTGATAGAAACAATAATATTCTTGAATGGGGAAGTGAAGAAATTGCAATTCCATACATTAGTCCTGTTGATAGTAGGATTCACCGATATTTTCCCGACTTCTATGTCAGAACAAGAACCAGAAACGGAGGGATTAAGAGATATGTTATCGAAGTTAAACCACTTAAACAGACTGTACCACCAAAAAAGAGATCAAAAAGATATCTTAGTGAGATGAAAACCTATGCCGTCAATGAAGCAAAGTGGAAAGCAGCACAAGAATTCTGTGATGATCGTAAGTATGAGTTCAAAATTATTACAGAAAAAGAACTAGGTCTGTAAAAAATGCCAAGAAAGACTCTCCAACAAAGAAGAGAAACAAATAATCGCCTATCTAAAATATTAGATAAGAGTGGAATGAAAAGTCCAGATGATTTGATGATGGATATCATGGATGCTTTGGGTGATACTGAGTATGCACCTGATAGCATAGGAGCATACTATACTTTCATCTATCAAGCAAAAACGCCAGCATTATTATATGATGAACATCCATTAGTACAAGTAGTTGATATCACAAGTTGGGGATTCAAAGGATTTAATTATCACTGGAACATGGTGAGAAATTACACATTTCCAGAAATTATTGGACCTATGTATAGAGTGAATGCACAAGAGTTTGCAACTCTTCGCGCCATACCATATAAAAAACTTCGCGTTAGTGGATAAATAACTAAAATATTACCAGTAAAATGGCATATCACATCAAAACAAACAGTGTTATGAATTCCACGATTGGTGATGTATACTATAAAGGTGATAATACTTGGACAGAGATTTTTAATGACAGAAAAGTCTATTCAACAAAATCTAGTGCAGATGCTGTCAAAGCAACAACGGTTATTATAAATGATTATACTTACGCACCAAAACATTTTGCAAATTCAACAGTAGTAAGTGAGTGAGTGATACCAATAAGAAACTTCGCGTCAGTGGATAAATAACTAAAAAGATTGTTGTGGCAAAGAAAAGTTCCAAGTTAAACCTCAATGGAAAGAAAGTAACTGTTGAGACAGAGTTGGAAAACGGTGCCTACACAGTAAAGGACAGTAAAGGCAGGACAATTGCAGAAGGAGACGCTGCTTCTGGTGGTAATTTAAAATTTTCTAAGGGAAATCTTCAAGCACAACAAGATCTTCTTGGAATTAGAAATACAAGAGGAACAAATTTTCAGTCGAAATTAACTACCTTAATAAAAGGTCCGGTAGAGAATGAAAATAAAGCAATACTCAACAACAACGCATCAACTACTCAGAAATTAAATCTGAGAGACATGGGATATGGAGATAAGTTAGACATACCAGGTGTAACAACACCACCTGCACCAGATACTGACCAAACACCAACACCACCAACTGGTAGTGATACAGAAAGTGACTCTGATGCGCCAAAACCAGCACCAGTAGTAAAAAAAGCACCTGCAAAAGAAGATCTTGATGGATCAACAGGAAGATATCCCAATGAAACAATTGAGGGGGATTATGATTTTGTTCAGTTCAACATTGTAGAATATGTTCCAACTGGTACAGAAGGTATACAAGCTATTATTTCTAAGGATGGTGCTGCTGGAAATAGACCATCCGGAAGAATGAAAAATCAAAGTCCGGTAGGAACTATTATCTTACCCATTCCTAGAAATCTTTCAGATCAAAACAACGTTAGTTATGGCCCTGATGAACTGAATGCTATTCAAGCAGGTGCTGCTGGTGGTGTTCAGTCTCTTATTGGGGGTGATGGTGCAGCAGTAAAACGAGCCGCCGACAACCTTGAACGAGCAATTGGAGAAAATGTTCGTGGATTAAAGGATGTAGTTAGAGATAAATTTACTCAGGATATTATTGGTGGTGGAAACATCCTCACTAGAACAACAGGTGCAGTTCTGAATAGTAATATGGAACTCTTATTTTCGGGACCATCTTTAAGAACATTTTCTTTCAATTATATATTCACTCCTAGGGACACAGCAGAGTCGGGTGAGTGTAAGAAAATTATTAGAATGTTTAAAAAAGCAATGGCAGCAAGAGTTAAGGGTGGTGCTCTCTTTTTATATACACCTCATGTTTTCCTCATTGAGTTCAAACATAAAGGACAAAAACATCCATTCTTAGGAAAGATCAAACCAGCTGCCCTTACTTCTTTCGGTGTAAATTATAATTCTAACGGTGCATATGCAACATATGGTGATGGTGGCATGGTTTCATATGAACTTTCATTCTCATTTAATGAGATGGAACCTATATACGATGTCGATTACGAGAACGACGAAGGCGCAGAAGGTATGGGATTCTAATGGGTTATTTCAACAGACTGCCTAACTTCAATTACGTTTCAAGACTAGATGAAAAAGTTTCTAGTTCTGATTATATTGAAGTAAAAAATATTTTTAAGAGAGCAAAAGTAAGAGAGGATTTCTTTCAAAACTTTACTGCATTTACCCGCTATACGATTAGTGGTGATGAAAGACCGGACAATGTGGCACAAAAATTCTTTAAAGATCCTGATCTAGATTGGATAGTTTTATACATTAATAATATTATTAATGTGAGAGAAGAATGGCCACTCACAAATCAATCATTCAAGAATCATTTGGTTGATAAGTATGGCAGTCTCGAAGGAGCTTATGCTATTCATCACTATGAAACAGAAGAAGTTAGAGATCAAGCAGACAATATAGTTATTCCAGCAGGATTGCAAGTAGATGAGGACTTCACTATTACTTACAGAGATGTGGCAATGGGGAAAGAAGTTATTGCATCTAATATAACTGATGGTATAACCAATGAGCAATTTGAGACAAATCTACAAAATGAAAAAAGGCAGATCTACATTTTGAGACCTGCCTTCTTGGGTATAGTATTAGATGACATCGAGAGAGTAATGACTTACTCTCAATCTTCTCAATATATCAACGAGAAATTAAAGAAAGCTAGCAATATCAACATCGGTTAATTATGCCTCAGCGAGTTTCTGAAAATAACTCAGGGCATCATCTTCATCCTCATTCTTTGACTCCACAACGGGAGCAGATGGGGTGATGTCAGAGGAATTAAAGTCAGCAGTAATACTACCGCGACCTTCTGATTCATCTTCATAAGACTCATCAGCAACAACACGACGTTGTTGAACTCGTAGGACTTGATTCAAGCGACGTTCCAGATCCTCATAGGATTTGAAACTTGCAGGAGAAGTAAACTCTGCTAAGGAGTATTGCTTCTTCCAGATTGCTTCAAGTGCCTCATCGTCATCAAGGAGAGGTGCAACAGAATCAAACTCTGACTTGTCATAATTCCAGTAACCATCCAATTTGCGGATTTTAAGTTTGAAGTCCGCACCTTCCCAGAAGTCAAAGGGATTGATAGGAGTTTCGTCCTCAAATTCGGGCTGCATAGCAGCAAGGACTTTGTCGTGGATTTTCTTGCCATATTTGAATAAAAATACTCTTCCTTCGTTTTCGGGGTTAGTTGAATCCTTAACAACATAGATGTTGCTGTAATAGGACAACTTACGTTTCTGCTTACGGACGGTATCTTTGTCCGCTTCATTACCACTGTTCCAGAGGTCACGATTGTGTTCAGATACAGGATCTTTCTGACCAATAGTAGTCAGAGAGTTCTCAATGTACCATCCACCAGGACCTTGGAAAGCATGGCTGTACACCTTTGCCCAGGGAATATCCTCACTCTCAGGTGCAGGTAGAAAACGAATTACGGCATAACCATTACCACTCTTATCGAGTGATGGTTTCCACAGTCTCTCGTCGGAACCGTTGCTCTTAACATTGGTCTTCTCTACCTCAGCAACTAGCTTAGAGGTAAGAGATCCCAGACGGGACTGTTTTTTTAGATCAGAAAAAGACATTAGATTTGGCTTGTAGTTTGGCTTGTGTGTACTTCGATATTATAAGACCTAAGGTAGGTCCTTGTCAACCTGTTGGCGCATGGTTTTAAGCATCTTTTCCATATTGGAGAAAACGATACTCATGTCAATGTTATCAGGCATCCCCATCATCTTTGCAGATTTGACGATGTTCTCCTTCATCAACTTTGCCTCAGGATCATCGGAGAGTGACAGACGTGTATAAAGAACACGTTGTTTTTCAAGAAGTTTTTCGAGCATTATGACATGCTGAATTTTATCTTCCTTATTCATCGAAGGAAAAGCAAAGACGTTTGCATAAACTTCTTCTTGAATTTCCTGGATCTCTACCATTTCCGTCCTTACGACTTCTGAATCGAAGAAATTCATAGGATAATCTCCTTCAAAATTTTTTTAAATCGAAATACGTCAATATTTAGAAAGGGAGAATACTTGTGTATACGGTAAGATATCAGTTTCCATACAGGGTCTGACATGTTCTTATCGAACTTAGATTTGTATCCAAGTATCTTATCCAAAATAATCAATGATTCAATTGATATGTTTCCTTTCAAAAATTCTTTGACTAATTGTGGGTGACTGTTTTCTTTCATAGAAAACATATCATCAAAAGTCTTGTCACCAAAGACTTCTTCTATCTCACTCTTAAACATGTAAGAGAGTGATTGATTTTTCTTCTGCCAAGCAACGTATACTTTTTCTCCGTTCTTAACAATATCTGCCATGTACAGGCTTTGAGGATCATCACAACTGGCAAAGTTTGCTACAAAGAATTGTTCAATCTCTTTATCATTTTTCTGCCTGGACATTTTCTCGAAGAAATATCTATCCTTTCTTTTGTTAAAGGCATTATCAGATGCTTTAACTCTACCACAGTATTTGAGGTAGTCATAACTATCTTTGGTGAAGTGCTGCTTCATCGCAAGATATGTCTTATAGCATTCAATTGGCATCATTATAAAAAGGTAATAGGGCAAATTTTTGCCGGGATTTTTTGCCGCCCTTTTTTGAAACTAAAAGTCGTTTTCCGCTGAGGGTTGATCAAGTTGATACTCCAACAGCATAGCAAAAGTTTTTTGCTTCATGTATTTAAGAAACTCTTGTTCCTCAGGAGGACGAGCAGGTGAACCAGGCCAAGTTTGGATTGCATAGCATAGGTGATTGTGAAACATACGAATTTCATTTATACCCATTGACCAGTCGAACCAATACTCATCGGGATCCTGCTCTCGATTCATTTTAGATAGGTAGTTTTGCTCGGGAACTTCTTTTAAGAAAATTCAACTCGGTAGCATTAAATTTAAGCTTTTCTTTTAGTGGCTTTGATAGTAATTTAGGCACTGAATCAAGTTCAATACTATTTTGTTCACAGAACACGACGATAGCATCAATGTAATTCAATTCTCCATTTTCTTGCACAAGTTTTTCGATCTCCTGTGCGAATTTAGCAGGACCCAGAAACTTTTTCTGAAATGCTTCGTCTAGTTCATTTGGCATTGGCGTGAGATAAATTGTTGGTGACAAATTCTTTAATATAACGAACTAGAAGTACAATATACTCCTCTTTGTTCCGTTTGTCAAATATTTTGACCTCTCCACCAGGAGTAACCATGATAGTAATGAGTTTAGTAACTGGAATGCCAGTCATCTCATAATACATACAAGCGTATGCAGTCTCTTGAACAAAGTAGTTTTCCAACCACTTCTCCGGTTTAATTTTTTCTGATGTTTTAAAGTCTATGATAGCTAGTTCGCCTTCGTATTCGGCAATACAATCAACTCTTCCGGCTAATCCAAGGTACTCAGAAAAGAGAGTGCGTTCAATAGCATGTATGTTATTTATCTTATCCAGATATGGTTTGCTATGATGAAACATTAACTTAGATAAGGGACGATAATCGTTCCAGTCTAATTCCTTGTTTTCTAAGTATGCCTGTGCAACCTCATGGTAATCAGTTCCACGGGCAGTTGCTTTTCTCGTAATTTTGTTAGCTTCCTCTTCTCCAATTCGCTTGCGCCACTTGACAAAAATCTCGCGATTATAGAAAGAAGTGACAGAAGTAATAGAAGGAACCCAGTCGCCATTTGGGACTTGATATAGTCTACAACCGGGTGTTTCTTTTTTGTTGAGTTCAATGTCACCGAGATAATTATTATGAATGAAGGTCATACTAAACCAATTGCGTTCTTAGCGAGGATGTATTCTTTGACCAGACCAGAACGAACGATATCTTCGATACCAAATTCAATCAGAGAGAATGATTCCATTTTTGTAAGGATACGAGTGAAATCAGAGATTCCATTTCTCTCATGTGTCTTAGTCAGATCGGATTGAACCCCATCACCACAGAAAAGGATCTTACTATTCTCACCAACACGGGTGATAATAGAATCAAGTTCATGGAAGTTGAGGTTCTGGCACTCATCAACAATCACAATAGCATTATCAAAGGTAGTACCACGAATAAATGACGTGGACCAAAAACTAATGGTGCCTTGGGTTTTCAAATTACCATACAGCATCTCAAAATCAGATTCAGATGGCAACTCGAACATATATTTTACCATATTCTTGTAAGGAATCTGATAAAGAGATGACTTGTCTTCATGATCACCGGGTAGGAAACCAATCTCTCTGGTCGCTACAAGAGACCTAACGATATAGATCTTCTCGTACTGTGTTTCGCCAGAAAGGACCTCTCTCAGGGCATTATAGAGGGCAATGAATGTCTTACCAGTACCAGCACACCCATACGCAAACAGATGTTTACCTGACTTGTAATCAACAAAAAATCTTTCTTGATTATCTGTGAGTGGTTCAATATCAACCAGGAGATCCGTGTTAAGTGGTTTCTTACGACGCATTTGCTTTGCCGTTAGACCTACCCCAATCGGATCATCTGTTTTCTTTCTTCTAGGCATAGTTAATACTTAAAGTTTAAATGTTTGACGGGCCGAAGGTGCTTTCTGCACTTTTTGTAAAACTTCATTCCAACCAGGTTTAGTAACCCTAAGTTTATCTTTCCATTCTCCTACCTCACCAAACCCAGGAGCGTTATCTGGTGTGTAGTACCTTTCCCAGTCAGAATTGTCGTTAATCCAATCATCCCATGCATGTACACTCATTACAACATCTTTTATCTCGCCAGTTTCTTTGTTTTTTACAGGATACGTTGCCATAAATTTAGATAATGTGTGAATATTTATTAAAAGTAGATATAATATCTATTACTTCCACTCCAATGCTTCTGCAACAGTAGGATATTGCTCAATAAAGATTTTCTTACAATCATTAGCAAGGTCCATATGCTCCTTCTGTGTGCCATTAGCAGTTCGCAAAGAGATATAATGGATCCATGACCTACATGAGCCTGTCATGTAGATTTTTGTTGGTACGGCAAGGGGTAATACAAAACGAGCACACTCCTTTGCCACACCATGATCAAGCATAGTCTGATATAGATCCATCGCAGAAGCAAAATGTCTCTCGATAGCAATCTCAAACTCTTGCTTATGAAAAGCATCCAAATCATCAGTAGAATTCTGACGATTCTTTGTATCCTGACGACGCAAATCAGGTAGAGGGATTATATCTGCCAGCATAGAACTGTCAGCATACCGTTGAGAAAACTCTTGGAATGTAAATGAGCGGTGACGTAGAACCTGAGCTGCCAACCCTCTGGTGGTAGTCAGTTCCAGTGTCATGTATGCCTGCTCAAAGACAGACCAATGTTGATGCTTGATGCAGTAACCTAGAAGTCCTGCGTATTTTTCATTGTTTTGATTATTTGGATTAGAAACTCTGGCAACATATGCCATATTTTTTTCGGCGTCAGGAGTTGCTGTGATCAGTCTTGCATTCATTCTTTTTCAATGTCCGTTTCATTAGTTTAGCATACAATACTTCTTCCTGTGTATACCATTCAGGATGTTTCTTAGCACGTTTAATAATTTTTTTGACTGCTTTCTTGTCTTTCATCAATACTACACACTGTCGTCTCCCTCATAGAACACCTCATCATAATCACAAATTTCGGAAGATCTCTCTTGATATTTATGTGTTTCCACGTCAGAATATACCTCTGATTCTAAAACATTGATTAGAGATTTTAGATTTTTGACGATCAGTTTAAGTGTTTCCTTATCCATAAAAAAAGTAGATCGTAGACTATATTATAGCATTAAAAAAGGAGGGTAGTCAACCCTCCTCACCTTTCGGTTCAATTGTTTATTGACTAAACTAGAACGCTCCTACAAATACGTTTGCATGTAGCCTGGTTTTCGTCACATTCAATCAAGCAGTCATAGTAGTCATTGATAAGATCCGATTCTTCCATGGTCTTATCTAGTGTTCTTGTTAGTTTATCGATAGATTGTTTCCATCCTGCTAGTTGGTTGTACGATAATAGATTATGCATAATAATTCTCCATATAGAACGGTGAATGATGAAATTAGTTCATTCGCTCTCCAATTCTATCAGTATTTAGTCAGCGTATGCTAACTTAATGAAGTTCTTGAAATAATTTACAAAAAAGGGAGGTTATGAAACCTCCCGTAACAATCAGCTCTTCGATGCGAACTTACGTTCCATCTTAATACCACGATACATTAGATTGTGGTTGCGTTGTTGTGTTGCTTGCTCCAACACACGGGCTTTGTACGCTTCTTTATCGTACTGTTGCCCTCTGTAAGTGATTGTTGTAGACATAAGTTTACTCCTGAAAGTTGGGTGAAATTGAACCTTCTCATCTTTCGATGGATCCGTTTTCCCGTTCCTTCAATCGTGTGCGTCCCAATAGCACTCAGGTGTAGAATCCTTTACGGCTTCTACTAACTCAATCCTAACTTCATTGTTAAGATTTTCGTTGTTCTTCATCCGTAGCATAATGCTATCGGCGTCTGTACAACTGAGCGATGAATATAAAAGAATTTCAATCATGGGATGAACGACTCCGTTCCGCGACTTACTTGCGTCCCCGAAGGGATGAACGACAGGTCTATTATAGACCTCATTCCCTATTTAGTCAAGTGGATTGCCAAATTTGTCTACGAGACCCAGTTTCTTGATCTCAGACAAATTTGATTTCTCTTCCTTCTTAACCTTCTTGTACTCTTTCAAGAGTTTATCAATTTCTACATTTTTAATTTTCACTGTCATCTCCTTCTTTTCCTCAGGAGTAATGAAACCAACTCCACTTCCACCAGAACTTTTATTTTGGTCTTCAACATAAGAGTTGATGACCTCTTGAATTTCATCACGAATTAACACTTCAATCTGTGCTCTTAGTTCTTCATCATTCATCGTCTCTTCTTTTTCTCCTCAGTTTTTGGTTTGAATCCATACAAATTAGGTCTAATCCTTCCTTCTGTTTGATCAAACCTGAGAAAATCTTTCTTATACTTATCATAATACTCATCAAAGATATCAGTTGCTTTGTTTGCCATCACAATATCATGAGTCAGGGTTCCCTCCACATTATACTTTACCAAGTAAGAATTTGTAGGAAGACCCTTATCATCTGCTAGCGTTGGATCACAAGATTGATGGATGAGTTTAATCATTCCCATCATGAACGACCGCCCCATACAATATCGGGATATGCTTCTTCAACATGACCACGATTAATACTATAACGATTAATCAAAGCTTTATCTTTTACTAGGATCAGCAGATCTGCCTCCTCAGGATGAAGACCTTCCAGAATCTGAATAAAGATCAGTTCGCGTCTGGTCTTAGAAAGTTTGTCGTTTCCCCCCCTCACAAAGTTGTAGAACGTCCTCTGCTCGCTCCTCAGGGAGGTGTGTTCTGTTCCCTTAGGTGCCTCGTTGGGTTTGTATGGAACAGTGCCTTCTGGAAGCATAGAGATGACAGTATCATCAAAGTTCCAGATTAGCAAGGACACAAGAGCTTCATTGCGATGCAATTTCAGAAGTTCAATTTTTTTTACACGAGTTCTTGTCTTAGACACAAGTTCAAGAATTTCACTTTGGAATGGATTAGGTGGGAGATCAGTTAACTTGGGAGAAGGAACTGAACTCTTCTTAGTTGTCTTCGTTGTCATAGTAGTCTTCGGCATTTTCAAATCTCACTGCAATAACTTCATCTGGAAGTACATTGCCATTTTCGTCAAAGAATTCAGGATGCAAATTAATGGTGTCTGGGTGATATGGAGTTGTTTTGATAACATGCTCTTTTGCTAGCCATCCAACCATACCTCCGACGAAGAAGAACATTATAGAGACTAATGAACTAATTGTCAAGATCGTGGCAATCATGTTTCTACTCCTTCTTTTTTACATCTAGTGAAAAATCTAGGCACACATGAAGTTCTCTACGGAATAGAGATATCATTTTCCCAAATTTAATCTGGAAAGTCTTTGATCCCTCCTTCTTATTTTTATTTCGGAGCATTAACTCCACGCCTTTATTTATTTGTAGATCAGATTCCTCTCTTACGGCCAGGTCGTTTGTCTCTTTCATAGCGCAAAGCATCCTCTAAAATTCCATAAAGATAGTTTCTAATCTTACGAGCACGTGGTTTTGGAATATGTCCATACCCCTCCCGAATTTGTTTGTGCTCATTGTCTGAACCACCTTTGATATACTCGTCAAGTTCAAGACAGAGATCACTAAGTTCAGCAGCAGTAGAGCTTTGAATGAACTGAGTCATATCTTTCTTAGTCAATTGAGCAGATTTTGCATACAGATACATGTTCAATACGAACTTATCTTTAAATGCATAATCAATAGCGGTTTCTACAAGGTAGCAAAGTTCTTTCATTCCTCTGGCAATTGTTTTTGTTCTCTCAAAAACTTAATAGTGTCGGCACACCCACCAATAGTTTGAGAACCATAGGTTACTTGGGGAAAGGTGGCTTTCTCACCATACTCATCATGAAATGCGTCTTTGGTAAAATCTCTGTCTAATTTATAGACAACATATTTAACCTCTGTAAATTGCATCAACTGTTCAATCTTTGTACAGTATTGGCAATTGTCCTTTGAATAAATCGTAAAGGTCATAGTCTTTGTTGACTTGAAATTTATTTAGTATTGTGATGTGGCTTGTGTTCTCGGTCCATAGGTTGAGACCTACTCAAATCTCTACGAGAGTTGTTACTGATGACAATAAATGCATCTTTATTGTACTTACGAACACCAAATGGTGTCGCCCACTTTTTATTATAGGTTTCACCTTGATGAATACCACTGACAATAGTGCCGCCAATTTCAACGACAATATCATCATCTTCATCCCATCCTAGGGTTTCGATTATGTTTTGGACTTCACTTTGAAACTCAATCATAAAAAAAGGGTGGTAACCCCCTTAGTATATCAACTTTTATCGCGTTTGTAAAGGTCAGTCGAAAAGAAATTTGATACCAGCATAGAATCTACCATCATCTAGTTGCGCTGCACTGTGCATATACTCCGTATACAATTTGACTGGACTATTACCAAATTCAATACCACTCATTACGATAGGATTTTTAAGTTTATTATTACTATCAAATTCCTCATCATGAATTGCCAGTCCACTGTATGCAGTAACAGTATCTGCTAGCGGTGCTATAAATTTAAATCCTGCATAGTTTAATCCAGGATGATCGTCACAAGTCATTGGTGATGATTGATGCTCTGCAAATAATCGAACAAAATTACTTACATCATACTCGATTCCAAACGAACCCATACCTTGTCTAAAAGAAATAAGATCACTATCAGTGCCACCATGCATAGAGACATAAGTTTTCACATCATCAGGAGTAACTTCTCCCACCAATACCGTCGCAACAAATCCTGCCACACTTGCTGCACCCAAACAAAAGCTCATAAAAAAAGAGGGTAGTAACCCCCTTATTATATCAATTTTTATCCTGTTTGTAAAGGTCTTTATACTTTCTTCCTCTCGTCAAGTGCTTCATTGATAATCTGCTTCAACTCAATACGTTCTTCTAGTGTGAAAATTGTACGAATTTTCACTGGCATAGGTTCATAACTACTTGGTTTCTTTGATCTGCCAGGAAGACTCATACCCTGCGTATCGATTTTATCCATAAAAAAGAGGGTGGTAACCCCCTTATTATATCAATTCTTATCCTGTTTGTAAAGGTCTTCAAGTCGTTCTCTACTGAGATCAACATACATGACTTCTTCCCCTGCTTCGGGTGCCTCAGGATGTTTTTGACGAACGGGTTTAGGTTTCATGTCGAGTGACATGATATTTGCCCACATCATTGCGAATGCAGCACCCCCAATGAGGGCAAAGCATACACCATATACAAAAACTAGATAATGGTTCATGCTTCTTGTAGAGATTGAACTGTGTTGTGAAGTTCTCCGATATCACGAAGACCCTCAACACTGAACCACGGAGCATTTGCCCAACTAAATCCTTCACCCATGGTGCTATCGGGTGCAGTGATGTACCAATGACATGCTGTGTCTGGTACATCTACTGCACACTTAGACCAATCATCACTCCACTGTGGGACTTGTACCCACATCAAAGCAGCAAACATAATACTGAATAGTGATTTGATCATGTCTTATTAAGGGTAAAGGTTAGTTGTCGTTTTATGAGGTAATCTAGTGAGAAATTACCCCCACCATTGAGAACGATACATGCTGCACCTCCCCAGTAAAGAACTAGGAGTTCTAACAAATAGATGTTAAATCCTGCTGTAACTAAGGCGTGATAAATTCCAAAAGAAACTGTGCCTAAGATTGCCAAGGCACCCAGGCGAGTGCCAAGTCCGAAGATGACCAACCAACTTCCC
>Ga0257110_1000684_pt1 | contig 16025 bp, 26 predicted proteins | sample LP_taG_7_FD_190184 | JGI IMG/M metagenome (GOLD analysis project Ga0257110, IMG submission 190184) | Marine microbial communities from Northeast Subartic Pacific Ocean, Canada - LP_J_2015_P26_10m | ecosystem: Environmental > Aquatic > Marine > Oceanic | place: Canada: Northeast Subartic Pacific...
GTCGTACAGCATCAAGATGCTTTTTCCCCCAGGGAATGGTATGCCAACATGTGGAACCATCATCTTTTAAGATCCAAACTTTAACTGATCTCATAAAAAAATACCCATATAGGATATTTATGTAGGACTTATTTAATTTTAAAAATATATGTTGATATGATATTAAATACCCTGCGTGGCAGGAACCATCATACCACCATCAAAATGGTCGTCATCATCAACATCAATATCAGATAAGACTGCATTAATAACAAAAAGAATTATCAGACCCGATGCGAATATTAACATTTACCATACTCCTGGAATGATTTGACCTGTAGATGCATAAGCACCCATTGCTGCGATGACGCCGAGCATGGCTGCCCAACCATTAATACGTTCTGCGTTTTCGTTCATGAGTTTTCTCCTAGTGTAAGATAAAATTTAGTTTGATCTGATGGTGAGTTCTCATAGATGGAACTGTTACCATATTCTTTGTGGTCTTTGTATCCAACCATACGACCTTTCGTATTTTGAATAGCACCCATCATAGCAATGATAAGGAAGATAGCAGGTGGTCCAATGATAAGAGCACCTCCAATCACATAATATGTGAGGACTTCAAGTAGAGAGGGTTCCATTTAATTCTAAAGTTTTGTTGTAAATAATTACTCTACCATTATCATGAGTGAATACTAATTCATCATGATGACCCCAGCAGAGTTCTTCATAGAGGGCATTCAACCGCTCCATGTCTTCATAGAGTTGATTGGGGTTAGTCATTAATAGTCAAGGGTCTCCTTAATCAGAATCCAAATGCACCGAAGAAGAAAACACTGCCGCTGACAGCATAAGAGACTACTGCTGAGACAAATCCTAGCATAGCAACACGACCGTTCAACTTCTCGGCACGTTCAGCATAGGTCTCAGTGCCGTATTTGTCAAGTGATTCCTTTGTCATGTACATGGTGGGTTCTGTGGCATACATGTTTGTACGTCCACCATCCTCAGTTGTTACAGTCATGTTACGTTCCGTAATGTTTCTTTACACAGTATATAGCAAATCTTAAATCTTGTCAAGCCCTTATGTCAGTCAAATTTCACAAAGAATGTGACGGTAACTACTTCTAGTTGTGTTAGTGTAGTATTATAGACTGCAAAATTAATTCTATCTCCTGCAGAAAATACCTTAGGGGAACTATAAAATGTTTCTATCACTGTAGGAGAACTAACTGTAGGTGATTCAAACAACATTTCATAGGATGAATCCTGAACTCCATTCACTGTAGCACGGAGCGTTAAATTTCCAATAGCATTCTCTGCATGAAGAGTGGCAGCAACTAATTTACCTGCATGAGGCATGGCTGCACCCTCTGTGTTATCTCCATTGTACTCAGAACCACCAAATAGCATCGTGGAATTGGTTGGTGGTAATGATATTCTACCATTCAACCCACATGAGAACGGCATAGAAAGACCACCAAGGACGTTTGCCGATGAAGTAGTTCCTATCCATCCATCAGTAGATGATGTGCTTCCTGTTACCGCTGCTCCGGTAGAAGTTGTATTTAAATATGTTGATGCTATATTCCCACTAATACTAACTCCATCAGAAGTAGTTTCAAATCTTGGTGTTCCTGAATATCTAAGTGCTACAGATCCACCCTGAGTACATGTAATATAAGGATCTCCTAACCCTTGCTTGGCTCTAAGAACCAGAAGATCACTCTTTACATTACTGGCAGTTGAAGATTGATAGATTTCTAACTCTTGACTATCACCAAGTCTTAACTTTTCATCACGACCAAGGTTTACTTGATCAACATTTATTACTGTAGTAGTAAGTGTAGTTCCATTGAGAAGAGTTGGTTCACTACCGTCAGAAAAAGTAATACTCTTTCCTGCAGGAACTGTCAGACCCTCCGAAGCATTAAATGCTCCATCACCAGACTGATTTAATACATCGTTTGCTCTTAATCTTGACATTTAATTACCATGTAGTGAGGGCGACTCTCTTCCATGCATCTGTTCCGATACAAACATAGAGATAATTTGAATCCCAACAAACTTCACCTGCAGTTCCTGTATCTGTAGCATTAGTAATAGTTCTGGAACCTGTGAGGATTAATTTCTTACCTGTAGGAATGGTAAGACCTTCAACTGCAGAGACAGAACCGTTCTCTGCAAAGTTACAAATCTCATCTACCTTAATTCTTGACATGGTTTTTAGTTATTTATTATATACACCGCGTGGATAAAGTTGTCCCTGTCCGGGTCTTCTTCCTGGATATGAAAGTGCTGCAGGACCAGTAGGAGTACTAAGATTAGCAAAGTTCACCGGAGTGCGCGTGGCGGTAAGTCTACTAATAGCACTAGTGGGTGTAAAAACTATATTTCCTATTGAACTAGGAGAGCCTAATACATTAGGAATAGTGACAGCTGTTCCAGTACCGTCGTTAAAATTTGATGCGACTGTATATCTAAAATCATTATTCATTATGTAATAATCAATGATTCCATCCAATGATGAATCTTCATACATCTTAAAATAATAATCCAAACGCTGTTCTGCATCATTAACATAGTTTCCTGAATAACTAACCAAAAAAGTTCTAGTTCCAGCAGTTCCATAGGTAGCAAACCCATATGATCGGCTTCTTAAATCCTGAGCATTAATCATAACCTTTCTAAGACTGGGATTAGATGCAGAAAGATTTATATAAGCACTAGAACCACCACCAAATGTTATGTATCCATTGGTCCCAATAAAGAATGAGGAATATGATACTCCGTCAAATGTAACACTAAATGGAGGAGTTATTTCTAGATTACCATCATCCGCCACCCATGTTGTGGGGGAGGGAGGATTAGTGCTCTGAAAATCTTGAGCAAATGCAGATCCACTAGTATATGATGTAGCACTAGGAGATGATCCCGTATCAATTCTCCAGAAAGATCCTGTAGTAGGATCAAAACTTTCTGTACCAGAAATGATCGCACTGGCATCACAAACACCAGTGAACCCGATGTTTACTGGTGTTGATGTGATTGGTGTACCGAAATCGTAATTTGCCATTAGGTTGTTCTAGCGCAGAATAAAATACCATGAACAGAATTATTAGTGATGCCATCATATGTACTAGCATCTGTGGTAAATGAAGGTAAGATAACCTCATATATCTCAGAAGCACTAATAGTAATTGTATCTCCTACAAGGAATGTAGTAGCTCCTGGAGTAAAGTTAAAATCAATCATAACAAAATCTTCAGGTAAGGTATATAAACGTGGAGAAGCACAATCTGATAATGGAAGAGATTTAATTACTCTATCATAATCAGCAGAATCACTCACTACATGTAAATTTGTTGCTGCGTTAAAGTCATTAATATTTTCTTGTCGTGTGCCACTAAACAATCTACTACTTTTTTGTCTATCGTAGGTAGAATCTCTAAAATAGAATACATGGTCATTGTTAGTATTACCATAATACATTGATTGACCGTCCATATTATTATCAGTCCATCTATTAGACGCATAGGTAGTTACAAGACCACCAGAGGTATCATTATAATCTCTTGTATATCCATAAAGAGCTTCGCGACAGGCTCCATAACCCACGTTGCTGGATTCATATGCGTGATATGCTGGTGTCTTAACGTCAAATAAGACCTTTCTAGTACTAGTACTGAACCGAGTATAAAATCCCTGCCAAACATAATCTAGATCGTAAACATTTTGACCATATTGAGTTCCCTTAGGTAACGAGAATGTATACTTAGGAATATCAATGCCGTTCACAGTTTGAATAAACTGAATTATAGAAAAGTCTCCATCTTGTGGTGACTGTGCTCGGTAAGTAACAATTCTTAGGGGATATGCTGTTGGTGTTGCTGATCCAGTGAAGGCGTAGGATGTTTCGTTACTGGCAGCAAAGTTGATGCCAGTAGCTGAAGGATAATCTAAGTTATCATGTCCACCTTTATGTCCAATCTCAGTTTCACTACTGCTTCCTGGATAATAATTTCTAAAATCTGGATCAATGAATGAATCCATTTTTAAATTATAATCATCAATCTGAATGTTAAAAGTATAATATGTCACACCATATGCTTTATTAGCATCATTTTCTAACCTGAGAATAAGTTTTTTACTAACCGGAAGTTTCAAATAAGAATTTACACCAGCACCAAAGTTTTGAACTGAAATACTACTGATGCCGTCTCTAAGATTACTACCAGTTTCTGGAGTATTGACACCAAATACAATATCATTCGCAGGTGTTTCCCCACCAACCTGATCTCCAGGAATTGTAAAGGTATCTCCATCAGCCCATCCGCTTGAGTTCAAATCAAGAACTTCAATACCATAAAGTCTGCCTAATGATCCAGTCCCTCTTCTATATACACGAAGATTTAAAGCTGATCTAGAACCATCTTGAGGAACTGTATAGTCCCAATAAGCAGGACGATAAGGTTCATTATGTTGTCCTGTTCCTATACCACTTATCACATAATGTTGCCCACCTTGGGGAAGGATATTAAATGGTGTGCTATAAGTAGCTGCATCACCAGTAATATAATAAGTACCTTGCGTCCATGCTCGGGTATGCCAACTTGTACTTAGATCCGCACCAACATCCATTCTGGTATGGTCAGGGAAGGCTTTATAAGTAACTGGTTGATAATTAGTACTATTAAGTTCTCTCTGAGCATTAATAGCACCTGCCTGATCTTGGAAGCGCATATCAGTTGATAATGTAGTATCATAAGAAAGAAACGTAATAGTGTCCTCCATATTAATATCATCAATAGTAGTCTGAGTGGTAGTGGGGGTAAGGAAATACCCAGAACTGAGTGCGGCTATGTTTATTTTATTTGTCCCTGCAATTGCATCAGCATTAGATGCATAAAGATGAAGACGATCGGCAGTACTAACACTTACAAATACTGATTGACCATTAGCAGCACCAGTAAATAAATGGTTGTTTGCTCCAGTTCTGTTGCTGATTCCCTGATAATAAAGAAACTCATCACCGTCACTAAATCCATGCTCAGTAAGAGTTATATAATCACCTGTGCTGCCGTCTAGATTTTCATTACCACTATTAAAATACCATGCTTTTCTAAAAGCAAAAGTTTCATTTACCGAATCATCCGTAACGAAATATCTAACCTCTCTGATCGGCTGCACTGATGCTAGCTGTCCTCCTGCTGTTTCCCATGCACTAGCCCACTCACTCCTTTTCCAAGGGGTGTCCGATCCGGGAGGGAAGCATGTAGTAACTACACCATTTGCTTGAGCTCCACTGTTCCATCCCAAATCACCAAAAGTTTCTTCAAGTGCGTCAAGAACATGACTGGAATTCCACCCAGAATTTCCATTATTAACTTGAACTGTGTTCTTAAGAATTGCCATTTATGCCTCTAATCTGATTGCGGTAAGGGTTACGGTGATTGTAGTAGCAGACCCACTACGATTAGTGACTGCTGTATATACTGTATCGGTAGCACTAGGTGAATCATTATTATAACCAATAGCAGCAGGCGACATCCTAACTACTCCTGATCCACTAATTTCAGCGATGACTCCTGATCCAGGAGAAGGATCAGCTCCTTCACTTCTGGTAGAATCCGCTGTTCTAGCAGCGGCATCAGTGTAAATTCTCACCCATGCATCAGCATCAGTTTCAACTTTAAGCAAAGTATATGCTTTGTATGCTGTTATATTTAGGTTTTCTGTAGTGTTGTCAGCGAGTGATGATGTAGTTCCACTGAAGTCTTGACGTGCCTGAAGACCTACAGATCCACCTGCAGCAACAGTGACAACTCCACCAGCGTCAATGGATAACCCAGAACCAATTTTAATGCCACCTAAAATATTACTAGCAGCAGTTGGTAACGTATATGCACCAGGAACAGCAGCAATATTTCCATTAACATCTACTGTAATAGTAGTACCATCAGGAATAACACCACCAAGTGATGATGCTGATGCTGCGGGTAATGTATAAGCAGCAGGAATAGATGGTTTGTTAAGGATCAGTGCTAATCCAGAAGTAGCATTCCAGTCTGATTGAACTGGAGCAGTGCTATCAAGTGTTGCTCGTTTATTAACAGAATCCCACGAAACTGTAGTTCCACCAGCACCAGCAAACTCAATTTGATCTGTTGTTCCTAAGGAAGGATCAAGATTCAAGAAGACATTGTTTGATGTGGTATTAGTACCATAGAGATCATACAGAACTGATGATCCACCACCACCACCTGAAGAAAGAACTGTGATGGTTCCGAGCATTGCTGGATGAACACTACACTGATAGTAATATGTACCCGCAGTTGTGGGCGTCCAAGAAACGTTTGTCGTTCCTTCCCCAGAAGCAGCAGGACTAGAAACACTAGATCCGCCAGCACTTACTCTGATATACAGAGGATGAGATGCATTAACAGTATTAGTAAAATTAAGTGTATCTCCTTCATACACTGTAATGCTAGGATCAGCATCACCTGAATAAGTGTTGCCGCGATCAGTTCCAGTGAACAAATAATTTCCGGTCTCTGCTGCCAGAGAAATATTAAATGCAGTAGGACTTGTTCCTACCTGAGCATTAATAACTCTAGCAGTTTGATCGTAAGTAAACGAAATACCTAATGATGTCCCGTTAATGAGTGCCTGTGCTGCAGCATCCTTAGCAGCATTATCAGTATAAGAAGATCCTCCAGAACCGGCACCTTGTCTAAAGGTAATAGTGTTGGCGTCAGTTCTTTCAACTGTCAGACCATCAGCACCAGTAAAGACAATATCATCATTTGTTGTGTTAACTGCCTGGTCGGTGGAATTGCGATTTTCGCCATGCAGTCTTAATACAACTTGAGCACTATCAAGTTCGGTTGAAATAGAATATAGTTTACCATCAAAATAAAGTTGTTGATTATCTCTAAAAGTATAAACACCATTACGACCTAGAAAACTAACAACATCTGTAATTGCATTTGAATCTGATAACGTTAGTGTTCCTGAAGTAGTTCCACTCAGGTTAATAGAATATGTCGTATCAGTGTTTTGCTGAATGTCGCCAAGTTTTGCTACTTGATACCAAGAGTTACCAGCAGCATAGTGCATGGTATTATTAGCATCAGAGAATGCAAATGATCCTTCATACGTTGTAGCACTAGGAAAACTTGACTGCTGATCATACCAGAATGGAATTTTATTACCAGTCTGTGTAGCAGCAGAGATACTATTAACCGCAATATCATTAACACCACTAAGATCACCGTTACTTGCAAAAACTAACGAAGAATTTTTAAGTAATGTTCCATTAACACCATCAAATAATGCTACCGCATTATCAGTTGTTGTACCAGGAGCACCTACAGTTCCCGATAATGTTGTAGAAAATGTGTATGTATTACCAGATCTAACTACATCAATATTTGACCCACCTAAAAGGGAGATAGTATCAATAGCACCATCGGATCCCAATAATGCAAAACTACCACCATCAGTAATATCCGCTACAGTAATATCATATGTTGTGTTGATATCAGTACCAGTGATAGTAATGACACCCGCATTTTCTGTCAGTACAACATTACCAGCACCTGTGAAAGTAACTTGATCTTGCTGTCCAGTGGCATCACCACTGCCAGTTAACCTTAATTTGACATCATTACTAGCAGCATTTACAGATGCAAATGCGTAGATACTATTAGTATCTGTAAGTGTAACCCATTTAAGACCAGATCCACTAGACGCTAGCAATTGATTATCAAGACCTACACCGTCTGATAAAGTAATGGTAGCACCATTTAAATCAAGAGTTTCCGCCGAAGAAATTCTAACACCTTGAGAAAATGTTACTTTATCGGTTCCAGCTAAATTTACTAGTTCATCAACTAATATTTTTGACATTACATGCCCTAATACTTTCCTTCAAAGTATTTATAAACTTACTGTGGAACGAAGGAGTACCATCCAGTAGCAATATACTTATATTCTGTTTGACTAATAATACCATGGTGAAAATGTGTCCATGAAGCAGGCCAAAGTACTGCTCTTCCTTGAACAGCATCAGTAATCAAATTATACTGAGGAAAGTTAGTCCCACCATCATCAGTGACTGTATTAAGATAAATCATCCATACAACTACACGAGTAGAATCACTTATATAACCTGCCTCACAGTGTGGTCTTGGGTATCCTCCACCAGGAAGATACTTCTGAAGATTGTAATTATTTTCTAATCCCCAGTACCCTATATCACTCAACTGAGGGTTTTTAATTTTATAATCATCAAGACATTTACATAGAGCACCATGTATCATGGTATCTACTATAGTTTTATTTTGAAATATATTGCATACGTCCCAACTATCTTTTCGTGAAATATCAACTCCGTCACCTATCTCTCCACGCTTTATTCTAGAAGAGTTATCAATATAACTGATGATACTATCACATTGATCTGATGACAAAGCATTATCATATAGTTCAATAAAATTATTCATAAAAAAAGTGGCATTAATGCCACCTATAGAGGGTTTTACATGCCGCGCCACCAATTCTTTAACTGGAAATTGGAAACCAGTATATCATGAAAATGTAATTACATCTTGTCCGAAGGGACTAGGAAAATCTACAGGAGCAGCAGCACCGTAACCATAGTCAACAGTATCAGGAGTATTGATTACAAAGTTTGGTTCAGGGACAGTAGTAGTTTCACTGGAAACAAAACCTTGCTTGATATCACTGACAGTATCAAGGACATGAATAAGTCTAGTTAGGCGAACAGTTGATGCTGTTTCAACTACTGATGCGAGAGCAAGACGAAGTTCTTTCTCAGCAGTAGCAAGATGGTCATGAGTAGTCATAGTATTCGTAAATTTAGTAGGTTTAGCGGGTGAAAATTCAGTATTGTTGTTCCACTTCATCTTTGACATAGCAGGGTACGCGATCAGGATCTAACCATTTAGTATATTCAAAGTCTTCCATAGCAGTAGTGATTTGCATAGAGTTATCACACAAGTACATATCTTTATATCGCTTTGTCCAAGCATCTGCTTTTTGAATACGATAGTCAGGCATGTTATTAATCTCTAATATCCCTGCATCAATATAGCGATAGGGAAAACGCTCAAGAAGAACTTTCATAACCAAAGTGATTTACTCCATAAGACTAACAGAGTCAGACAAGAATGTCAAGGTCTTTCTCCAATTGTGTCAGAACCACTTCATAGTCATCGTCAGGGTCTCCGAACAGTTGCAGACCACGTATGTCATAAAACTCATAGATCCTCTTATAAATGTGTGGATATTCATCCTCAAGATTCACAACTCCGTCCACAGCATCATTAAGAATATCAATGTCCTCGGGGAACTTGCGAAGAATATTTTGTCTGTTCATTAGTATGTGTGAGATACACTACTAATTATACCACAAAAAATTTGAAGGTCAAAGAGAACTATTAATTAATTCTCTTTTATACTTATACCAAGGGTGTACATACAACTTTGGTAAAGATGTTTTAGATGGACCAATTTGTTCATGTAGGTCGTGAATCTGATGACTCATTGTGTGAAGTAGACCTTTCATGTAAATAATTTCATTAGAAAGTTTTTTAATTTCGTCGTGAAGTTTTTCGTGTTTCATTAGTAAAAGTATACTATGCTTGATGACGGGATTGAACCGCCGACCGACTCGGTGTAAACGAGTAGCTCTACCGCTGAGCTAATCAAGCGTATGGGCAGGGTTGGATTTGAACCAACGTAGGCAGAGCCAGTGGATTTACAGTCCACCTCCATTAACCACTCGGACACCTACCCAAACTCCCAAGGCTGGATTTGAACCAGCGACCAGCCGATTAACAGTCGGCGGCTCTGCCACTGAGCTACTTGGGATTGCAATATTACGAACAGAGAGTAACGATATCGTTATAAAGTGCTACAACTTCTTCCAATGTCGGATAGTCAGGTTCAACATAAGTATAATTAGGATCAAGAATCTTTTGATACTTACGCTCATTAAGCAATGAATGATATCTATTAAATAGATATTCTCTTGCTGCAGCATATGCTGTAAGTTTTTCTGTTGAAGTCATTGTATTACTGATGTGTGTAATATTTATTTCGCCTCTCGTTTGAGTTTAAAATACAGTTTATAATACCTGTTACACATTTCTCTAAGAATCTTATGGTCTTCAGTAAACCCAAGTTTCTTAGCATGTGTACAAGATCCTTCCATTTCACTAATGAGAAGAAGAATTTCTACTGGTTTCATAATACCTCAATGAGAGGGAAGCCACTTACCCGACTTGAACGGGTGACCTGATCTTTACAAAAGACCTGCTCTACCAGCTGAGCTAAAGTGGCAAGCGACTCAGATAGGACTTGAACCTATGACCGACTGCTTAGAAGGCAGTTGCTCTATCCATCTGAGCTACTGAGTCATATGGACAATATACTACAGTTTTTATGATGTGTCAAGAAGCACCTGTATGCATAAAGTTCATAGAAACTGCAGTCCTTTTATTCGTAGTTGGTGGTACATCATGATCAACTATACCATTAAACATAATTAAATCACCATTCTTAGGATATACTACGTTCACATCTTCAAAAATAATTGGTGATTGATCTGAAACAACGTCAATATAGTAAACCATAGACCAATCAGTAGGGTAGTGATTATGCTTTAAAGCATACTCGCCCTTACTATATTTCATAGCCCAGAGATTTACACACTCATAGTGAAGATCTTCTTTCGGTAAATAAAATTCTTTTTCGTTTATTTCATAGATAAAATCTAAACAGATATTAATCAACCCGTCAAATTCTTTAGTGTCTCTATGTAGATAAGGAAACGTATGCCATGCTTTTACATTACTAGTAAAACATTTTTTAGTTTTTTTGAGTTCATCAATAACAGTGATTAGATGTGCATTAAGCAACTCATAATCATCAACCGTCTTAGTATAAACATCTAACTTTTTTTGTATAGACTGCTTATGATAAGTAGTATGCTTCATAATATTTTAATACACCAGAAGAAATTTTATGTCCTTGTGAAACCCAATCGTGGGCACAGGAATATATAGACTCACATGTATATTTGGATTTTCGGGTATCGTCAAGTTCACCGCCATACTTATTCAATAAGATACTCAGAACTTCCTGCCTGAGTTTCATCCTATCTTCGCTATAACGCCAGTCTTCAGTCATCCTAACACCATTTTTTTTGTGTAGTCAAATGCATATAGTTCACGGTTACCTTTAATACCCCACCCTAACCAGTAGTATGCAGGAACCATATACTGACTCACAGTTTGTCCACTACCCTCAAACTCAGGAAGATAGCGTTGGAAAGTAGATTCATTAATCATGTAACGAGTTTGACCCTCAAGTGTACTAGGATCACAATCAAACTTATCACAGAACCTACCAAGGTTATCATAACGTCCTACTGATGTCCACTGGATGAGACCATAGCCGCCACTGCGACACTCACTATAAGACACTCTAGAACCACCCTCGCAAATGTTGGCAGTGAAATTGGATTCCTGTTTGATGTTCCCCATGATTGTGGAGAGGGCATTTCTGTCCTTGATTTTGGTGTTCTCTTGGAGTTCTTTGAGTACATATTGTTCTTCAGGGGAACATGTCGGACACTTCCAGGATGGATTAAATGGTGCTACTTCAATGGGTATAATATTGTCACGAAGTCCTGTACCCACTACTGTATTCTCAGGTAGTAGAAATGGTGTCGCAGCGGCAGCGGCAGCTGCTAGCAGCACGGGATACATAAGATTCCTCATTAATGTTCATACCAACATACCATGTATATAGAGAGTTGTCAACCATGAAATATATACCTATACTATGGAGGCACTGAGGTCTTACTATGAGATTAAACGAAGGAGACGTGACACGTCTCATTACTGCTTGTAACCTATACAAAGAGAGCACTGGTTCCGAATACATGTGGGATGAGTATACTCATCTCATAGAAAAATTGCAGAGATTATGTGAACAAGGATACTGTTCAGTCACAAATGAATGAGGTGTGTAAGTCCAAACAAAAAGAATATCTCAACCAAATTAAATACCTAGATAATGTAGTTGCACACAAGTTCGTGAGAGTTTTAGTTACATTTTTTATTGCACTGTTTTTTGCTGTTCCAGTGTGGGCAGTAGATGTATCAATGGGTGCTGGTGGCAACCTAGTATTTGAACCGAATGAGATTACAATCTCTGCAGGTGACACAGTTCATTTTATGAATCAATCACTACCTCCACACAATATTATTGTTGAGGCACGTCCCGATCTTTCTAGGGAAGCACTATTGTTTGCTCCTGGAGAGACACAGGACGTTGTATTTGCAGACAAAGGAGACTATAATTTCTTTTGTGGACCTCATCAAAGTGCAGGTATGACTGGCGTAGTTCATGTGCAGTAAGGATTACATAACCAAAGAAAAAGCACAGGAGATGATTGATGACGCCATCCGTAAGCACAACCGAAATGCTGGAATTATTTCTATGTGTGTCGGTTGGGTTGTTCTCTCTCTGTTTGCTGAAGGTCTCCTCAGGCTCATCGGGGTCATCCCACCATTAGTACCTTGGTTAAAAATTAGTTTATAGGAAAATTATGAAAGTTGGAATGATTGGTTTAGGTCGTGCTGGTGAGGGATTATCTCGCCGTATGATTAAAAAAGGAATTGAAGTCTGGGGTTATAGAAACACCTACACAAAAGCTGAAGAGCAATATGAAGCAGGATATATTAGTGGGTGTGCCACTACTTTAGAGAATCTTGTTCATGTAGTACATTCAAATAAAACTACAGGTGAAACACCTGGAGTCTTTCAACTTGCTGTACCTAAGGAATCAATTAGTGAAGTGATAGATGAGTTACTAAAATTTTGTAGTGATGGAGATATTATAATTAATTATTGCAATTGCGATGCTAAAGATAATATAGCATGGTCAGACTACTTACCAAAAGTAGGGATACAATATATTGATGCTGGCGTTGCTGGTGGTATTTCTGGTATGGATCATGGATACGGTCTCGTGGTTACTGGTGGGAAGTATGCAGTTGATACATGCCGCACAATCTTTGATGCTATCTCAACTGGTATTAGACCTTCCAGCATCAAAAATGATTATGTAATGTATCCTCAAGATTATGGTTGGATTTATAGAAACTGGTAAAATAAATGACTCTAGCACATGTCCTACTTTTCGGATCACTACCCTTTCTATGTGCCACCATTTATTTCGGGCACAGAAAAGGTGACAATAACTACTACGAAACTGACGCCTACAAAGGAAATGGAACAGCGCATTAAGATGAGATATGCATTTGCCATGTCATCATTTGGTAGAATGTTTAGACCAGATCACATCAATTTAGAGATGAGGGTATTCTGCAGAGAATGGTCTGAAAATATTGAAGTGGATCCACCCCAAGGAGATTTATATAAAGTAGATCGCTATTTCTTAGAACTATGGAAAAAAAGAAATGAACCCCAAAAAACAAATTAAACATTTGAAAGATGAAAACCTTAAGTTGCAATTAGAAAACATGAAATTGCGTATTCAAATTCAGGAATTAAATAACGACTGGATACATCCCAATTCTTGTTTACATAATGATGACCCCTGGCATTACTTAAAGTAAAATGAATAACACTTACATAATCTAAATAACACACAAGTAATTATCACATGAAAATTTTTCTAGACACAGCTGATCTGAACGAAATTAAAAAAGCATCACGCACTGGTTTAGTTGATGGGGTCACTACTAACCCCACACTAATTAAAAGAAGCGGCAGAACGCTTCCTGATGTCGCTAAGGAATTAATTGCTGAGTATCCACAATTTGAAAGTGTGTCATGTGAAGTAGTCGCTGAGACTGCTGATGAAATGATTAAACAAGCTCAACAGTTTATTCAGTTAGGAAATAAAGCGATCACTATTAAACTACCATGTACTGTGGAAGGTTTGATTGCATGTAAAGCACTCGCGGCGCTTGGTGTCAAAACTAATGTGACCTTAGTGTTCTCTGTGTCGCAAGCAATCATGGCAGCAAAGTCAGGTGCTACTTATATCTCACCTTTCGTAGGTCGCTGTAATGATAATTCATTCAGTGGTGTAGAACTTGTTCGTGCTATCAGTGGAACATATTGTTCTCAAGGTGTAAGAACTCAAATTCTTGCAGCATCATTAAGAGATGTTCATCATGTATCACGGTGTTTTGCTTACGGTGCTAGCGTTGTTACAATGCCACCTAAAGTATTTTGGGCAATGTATGACCATGTACTCACTCGCGAAGGGTTAGATCAATTCCAAAAAGACTGGGATGCTGTATCCAATTTATAAATATAATTGGCAGCACTAGGAACCATTCCATAAAAAAATAAACATGGAAGCCGATTACACCGTTAATTTAAGAATAGAAGATATACGTCTATTACATCACTGTGTAATAAAAAGACTAGAAATGTGGGAAGGATCTCCTGCTCGTCCTGCAGAAGAACAAGAACATTTGTGGTATATGAGAAATTCTCTTTACCGAATGATTTTAGACTATCAATTTAATGAATCATGAATCCTGTAATTTTAATTGGGTGTTTCACACCACTGGTTATTATTTTTTTAGTAATGAAACTTGCGGTATGGGTATCTGCTGTTAATACAGAAAACTCTTATGTCGGAAAAGAACCCTTCAGAAAACGAGGACCCTTTGTGGCAGATGCATATGCGGACGTTGATGAAGAGGAAGAGGAATTTACAGATCGCACAGACTATAGATGAATCTCTACATGAATATTACGTTGTGGAACGTGGACAAGAAGTTCCTAACTGGAGATATATAAAGGACGCCAGTTGGTGGATTGAGTATTTAAAAAATTTAGGAATTGATCCAAGAAACCCATGAAATTTGATCTTAATATGGAGGATTATACAATCATCCTCAACGCATTACACTACTATAAAAAAGTAGAAAAGAAAGGAAACTTTAAACAATATAACGAAGACCACGTAAATAAATTAAGGGATAAGTTAGCATATCAATTAATACCTTCCAGAGATAGTGGTAATAGATTATGAATTTATTATTACGTCCTTTAGATAATCCAGCTGATCCGGTATGGTCAGTAATTATTATGACAATCCTTGTGGTAGCTATGGCAGTTTATAGCATCATATACATACTAGGAATAGATGAGAGGGAATCCCATGGGAGCACTAACGCCACCAAGCAGGAAGAGCTGCTACAACTTCCGAGTGACGGAGATCAATCGTGTTCTTGACGGGGATACTATTGATGTCACCATTGATCTGGGGTTTGATCTATACAAGAAAGAAAGAGTTAGAATTGCAGGTGTTGATACGCCGGAGAAAAGGACGAGGAATTTAGAGGAGAAAGCACTTGGAATTGACGCAACCGAATGGCTCAAAGAAAAACTTGAAGGCACGTTGGCTGGTGATGATGAGTTGTCTGTTAGGACTGAACTTGTTGGTGGCACTGGGAAATACGGCCGTCTTCTGGGTTGGCTTTACATTGGGGACGACAGTGTGTCCCTTAACGAGCAAATGATTACTGAAGGATATGCTCACCCCTATGATGGTGGCACCAAGGATATGAACCTTGAAGCACTTCGTGTCATTCGTAGATCGTTTGGGACGTTAGTAGACTAACTGTTCTATATGATACAATCTCAATATTTTTAAAAACGTTATACTAAATAAGTATACATACCGATTTGGTAAATCATATGAAAAGGTTTTTACCCTTCATAATGTTACTGATGACGGCATCTTCAGCAAATGCAGGTGCTCTTACACACAGATTATCTTCCAGTGTTCAACTAACCGTTGATGCTGCTGCTACTAATGTCACGAGACTTGGAAGTACATTTTCAATTTCAGGCAATGGTGTAGATACTACTGACGGCAACACAGCTAATACAATATCTGTTGGCACGATCACGTCTGGAGTATATGCTCCTGGCACTATTGCTGCTACTCAGGATACTCCAGG
>Ga0257110_1000685_pt1 | contig 16022 bp, 20 predicted proteins | sample LP_taG_7_FD_190184 | JGI IMG/M metagenome (GOLD analysis project Ga0257110, IMG submission 190184) | Marine microbial communities from Northeast Subartic Pacific Ocean, Canada - LP_J_2015_P26_10m | ecosystem: Environmental > Aquatic > Marine > Oceanic | place: Canada: Northeast Subartic Pacific...
AAGCCTTTCATGATTGAAAGGCTTTTTTTTATGAATTCAATTAAATAGTGTTTTAGCCATTCATCGAAATTAAAAACTCTTCATTGTTTCGTGTTTGTTTGAAACGGTCGTTAATAAACTCCATCGCTTCCACAGGGTTCATATCTGCAAGATATTTTCGCATTACCCACATTCTCTGAATTGTTTTGGCATCAAGTAGTATATCATCTCGACGAGTACTTGAAGAAGTAAGGTCGATAGCTGGAAATATTCTACGATTAGATATTTTTCGATCTAATTGAAGTTCCATGTTACCTGTTCCTTTAAACTCCTCAAATATAACTTCATCCATCTTAGAGCCTGTTTCTGTAAGAGCAGTAGCAATAATGGTTAGTGATCCTCCATTTTCAATATTTCGAGCGGCTCCGAAAAAGCGTTTTGGTTTGTGTAATGCGTTGGCATCTACCCCTCCACTTAAAATTTTTCCTGATGCAGGTTGAACGGTATTATATGCTCGAGCAAGTCTCGTAATTGAATCAAGTAGAATTACAACATCATAGCCACACTCAACAAGGCGTTTAGCTTTTTCAAGAACAATATTAGCGATTTTAACATGCTCATGTGCTTCTTTGTCAAAAGTAGAAGCTATTACTTCTCCACGTACATTTCGTTGCATGTCAGTAACTTCTTCTGGACGCTCATCAATTAGTAACACCATTTGGTAAACTTCAGGGTGATTAGCTGCTATGGCATTAGCAACATCCTTTAGAAGCATTGTTTTTCCTGTTTTGGGTTGAGACACAATCATTCCTCGCTGCCCTTTTCCGATAGGAGAGAACAGATCCATGATTCGAGTGGAAATTGTGCTTTGTTTTTCAGCTATATTAAATTTTTCTTGAGGAAAAAGAGGGGTTAAATGCTCGAAAGCTACCCGATCTCTAACCGCTTGAGGATCTAGCCCATTAATTTTACTTACTTTAATAAGTGGAAAGTATTTTTCCCCTTCTTTGGGAGGGCGTACTTGACCTAAAACTGTATCCCCGTTTTTTAATCCAAACAATCGTATTTGTGACTGAGAGACATAGATGTCATCCGGGGATGATAAATAGTTATAATCAGAAGACCTTAGGAATCCATACCCATCTTGCATCACATCTAATACACCCTCACTTTCAATTATGGCATCAAATTCAAAGTCAGGTTCTTTATATCGATTTCGAGTGTCTTTATTTCCGTTATCACCCCTTTTTTGGTTGTTTTGGTTAGGGTTTTTGTTTGTGTTCTGATTTTTGTGTTTAGGTAGTCTTTGTTTGTTCGAATTGTCAGTACTGTTAGCTGGCTTAACTTTGAGATCCTGGCGAGAAACTTCTTTTTTATTGGTCTCAGTCTTTATTTGGTTCTGCTCTGAAGCTTTTGGATTATTATCAACTTGCTTACTGTCTTCAGCTATTGCTTTAATGTTATTTGCTAATTCCTGAGGCTTAGAAGAGTTATCTTTAATTTTGGTAATACGCTCTCTTTTGGCTCTTTGTGGTCGTTTTTCTGTTTCAGTTGCTTGATTGTTAGCAACTATTTTAGGGTTGGCGGCTTGAAGATCTAGTATTTGGTATACCAGATCAATTTTTTTTAAGCTGCTGAATTTAGGAACATTTAGTTCTTTTGCAATTTCTTGTAATTCAGTTAGTTTTTTTTCTTTTAGTTCTGAAATTTCAAACATTATTTATGTGAGTTGATTATCAATTATTTCTTTCCTTAGTTAGGATAAGGGTTTAAATTGTGAATAATTTTTGAGGAAGTAAATTATAGTATTTTGGTAAGGCGATTTAAGTACATATCAGCCATTTATTATGCAATTATACAACTTTATTTTTAAACCTTTTATAGATGTAATAAAAAAGAAACTGTTATTTTAGCTATTCAAAGAAACAGAATGCTTCAAAGAATACAAACTTTATACCTACTAACAGCTGCTATTTGTTCAGGAGTTTTATCATCAACAACCTATTTGATTGTTTCTGGTGGTGTAGTAATTGGGATAATTGATTCGCTTGCATACCTTTTGTTATTCTTAGGTTCGGCCTTACTTTCTGTTATTTCTATTTTTCTTTACAAATCTAGACAAACTCAATTTGTTTTGGGTCGTTTAAACATCATATTAAACTTTATTTTACTAGGATTATTTGTATATCGATTGCTAAGTCTACCTGGAGAACCTGCGAATTCTGAGAAAGGTATTGGGCTACTACTTCCTGTTTTTTCTATCGTGTTATTGGCTTTAGCCAATAAAGCCATAAAAAAGGACGAGTCGCTTGTAAAATCTGTAGATCGTTTGAGATAAACCTATTATAATTAGTGCGTAAAAAACCTCAGTATTTACTGAGGTTTTTTTTATGGATTTCTTTTAAATTCTATCACCTCCAGGTTTAGAATTTTATTTCCAGAAATCTCAAACCTAAGCATAGTTCTTACTTTATGAAATCCGTGATTGCCAGCTGCACCTGGATTCATATGTAGTAGCTTTAGTTTTTTGTCATTGATGACCTTTAAAATATGTGAGTGACCAGAAATGAATAAGTCAGGAATGTGTGTTTTGATTTGATTTCTAACGGATTGTGCATAGCGACCGGGATAACCCCCTATATGAGTCATCCACACTTTTACCCCTTCGCATCTAAACTTCAAATGCTCAGGAAACTCGAGGCGAGCTCCTGCATTATCAATATTGCCATACACAGCCCTCAGCGGTTTTAGTTTTTTTATAGCATCCGTCACTTTCAAGTCACCAATATCTCCCGCATGCCATACTTCATCAGCTTGTTGTACGTATTTAATGATGTCATCTCCTATATAGCTGTGTGTGTCTGAGAGTAATAATATTTTTGTCATTAGAAAATGTTAAAGTGAAAGCTTTTAATGATAAAGTCTATTTATCTTAGCCTTTATAACACAAAAGTATCAAAATAGCTTGAGATATTTTATTGATTTATCTTATAATGGTCAGGCCTATCATGGCTGGCAAATCCAACCCGATATCATCACGGTTCAATCGGAACTTAATAATGCGCTATCCACTGTGCTGAGAACTCCCTTAGATTGTATGGGCGCTGGACGTACGGATACTGGGGTACATGCCAAAATGATGGTTGCACATTTTGATTTTGATAAGGAAATTGATACTAAAGATATTATCTACAAACTCAATGTGTTCCTTCCTAAAGATATTCACATTAATTCAATAAAGAAAGTAGATTTAGAAATACATGCACGCTTTAGCGCCTTGAGTAGGACTTACATATATAAAATCTCAAGAATAAAAGATGCTTTTAATTATCAAAATGCTCATACTTACACACTTCCATTAGATCTTGGTTTAATGAACCAAGCAGCTAAAATGTTATTTGAATATACTGACTTTCAATGTTTTTCTAAAGTAAAAACAGATGTAAAAACTTTTGAGTGTAATATTATGGAAGCTGAGTGGTTACTCACTAACAATAAGCTTACTTTTAAAATTAAAGCTGATCGTTTTCTGAGAAATATGGTACGTGCTGTAGTAGGAACAATGATTGATGTAGGGGCAAAGAAAACAACTTTGGAAGAGTTTAGATCTATTATTAGATCCAAAAACAGATCCAATGCAGGAACTTCTGCTCCAGCTCAAGGCCTTTATCTAGTAGAAATAGACTATCCCAAATCTGTATATAAATGAAAGAGTCTAAAAACACTGCTTTTGATGCGCCTTTGTTTAGAAGGCTTCTACATTATATCAAGCCCTATAAAGGGGTTTTTGTTCTTTCATTGATTACTGTAATTGGATTAGCAGTTTTCGGAGCACTCCGTCCTAAAGTTTTACAGTTAGCTATTGATGAAAATATTGAGCAAAGAATCGAACTAGGCTTTATTAAATATATTTTAATAATGTTAGGATTATTATTTTTAGAAGTTACATGCAATCTTCTTTTTATTTACTTTGCTAGTTGGCTAGGTCAATCAGTAGTAAGAGACGTTCGAATCAAATTATTTAAACATATTCTTGGTTTTAGAATGAAATATTTCGACAAATCATCTGTGGGTGTTTTGATTACACGAACTGTTACTGATATGGAGCGAATTGCTGATATTTTTGGAGAAGGCTTGTTTATGATATTTAGTGACGTATTAAAAATGGGTGTTGTTGGAGTTGTGATGTTTTATATGAATTGGCGCCTGAGCATCATTGTTTTCTTTGCTCTTCCAATTGTGTTGATAGCAACTAAGATATTTCAGAAATATATGAAAAAGGCATTTGAAGACGTGCGGAATGAAGTTTCAAATTTAAATTCTTTTGTGCAAGAACGTATTACAGGGATGAAAATCGTTCAAATATTTGCTAGAGAAGCTATTGAGTATAAAAATTTTAAAGAAATTAATGCACGACATAGAAAAGGATGGATTAAAACTGTTTGGTATAATTCTGTCTTTTTTCCAATTGCAGAATTATTATCGTCTATAACTTTAGGAACAGTTATATGGATTGGCGGTATAAATACCGTTCTTGATCAGACAGCTTCTGTAGGGGATTTAACAGCTTTTATTATGATGGTTCCTATGATGTTCAGGCCACTAAATCAGATTGCTAATAAATTCAATACACTCCAAATGGGGATGGTAGCTGCTGACAGGGTCTTTAAAGTTTTAGATACAAAATCAAACATACAAGACCACGGGCAAGATACGATTCAAAATATTAAAGGAGATTTAGAATTTTCAAAGGTGAAGTTTTCATATGTGAAAAATGAAAAAGTCTTAAAAGGGATTTCCTTTAAGATAGCTGCTGGAGACACGTTAGCTATTGTTGGATCTACAGGTGCTGGAAAATCTACTATTGTTAATTTATTAAATCGTCTGTATGATATTGATTCAGGAAAGATTACAATTGATTCTATAGATATAAAAACATTAGCTCTAAAGAGTTTAAGACAAAATATTGCTGTTGTGCTTCAGGACGTCTTTCTTTTTGCGGATACTATATTAAACAACATAACTCTTAATAATTCAGCTATAAGCGAGTTAGATGTTCAATCTGCAGCTAAAGATATAGGAGTTCACAATTTTATTATGAGTCTTCCGGGTGGATATCATTATAACGTAAAAGAACGAGGGGTTATGTTGTCATCTGGACAAAGGCAGTTGATATCATTTTTAAGAGCATATGTAACCAACCCAAAAATTTTAATTTTAGATGAGGCAACTGCTTCAATCGATTCTAATTCCGAGCAACTGATTCAAAAAGCTACTCAAAAAATCACACATGGACGAACCTCCATAGTGATAGCTCACCGATTAGCAACTATTCAAAAATCAGATATGATTATTGTATTAGAGGCCGGTGAAATTGTTGAGAAAGGAACTCACAAAGAGTTACTAGCGATTAAAAATGGGTATTATAGAAATTTATATGATGCGCAGTTTCTGACCAAAAAACATAAAACTTAGGACAAATCAATCTTGAGTTTTTTGATTAGTTCTAAAGGATCTTTGAAAATAACAAATTCACCATTATTGACATAGGAAACTAGTCCAGTCTCTTCGCTCACAACAATAGCTAAAGCATCTGTTTTTTCGGAGATTCCAATAGCTGCTCGGTGCCTTAATCCGAAGTGTGAAGGAATATTTTTTTCATTGTTCACTGGCAGTATCACTCTTGTTGCTTTGATTGTATTATTAGAAATTATAATTGCGCCATCATGAAGTGGGCTGTTTTTAAAAAATATACTTTCTAAAATTGGTTGGGTAACAGTAATATTCATTTCATCTCCAGTTTCTACCAAAAAATCTAGATTGTTATTACGCTCAATTACAATGAGAGCACCTGTTTTTGAGCTTCCCATTTTTACACTCGCTTTAACAATCGTTTCTGCATCTGAGGTATTTGTTACTTGTGTCTTTAAAAAATTAAAACGCTTCATTAGTGAACCATTTTTTCTAAGGTTGGTAGACCCTATCATTAATAAAAACTTACGTATTTCAGGTTGAAAAACAACAATTAATGCAATAATTCCAACACTCATAAATCCGCCCAAAAGATTACTTAGCATGCGCATTTGTAGGACATCAACTAGAAGGTAAAAAAGATAGAAAATAACAATACCAAAGAAGATATTAATTGCAACAGTCCCTTTAATTAATTTATAAACATAATAGAGTAATAAAGCGACTAAGATTATGTCGATTATATCTAATACATTGAAATTAAGTAAGTCGTTAAATATGTCCAATAGGTCTTAAAATTTTGAATAAATATAATAAATATAAAATGAACACTAGTTTGTAAGTGCTCTGTGTAGTTTAACACATTCTATAGCTTCTTTAACGTCATGGACTCTTAGCAGTTTAGCTCCTTTGTCCAGTGCTAGCATGTTCAGTGCAGAAGTTCCATTAAGAGCATTGCCTGGAGTGGTTTCTAATGTTTTATAAACCATAGATTTTCTAGATATACCAACTAGTATAGGTAAGTTTAAGTTTGTGTAGAAATCTAATGAATTGAGTAGTTTAAAGTTTTGTTCCAAAGTTTTTGAAAACCCAAAGCCTAAATCGATTATAAGATCCTTGATTTGATGTTCTTTAGCTAGACTAATACGTTCTGAAAAGTAGTAGTAAATATCTTTGATTATGTTTGAATAAGTTGTCATTTGTTGCATTATTTGTGGAGTGCCTCTCATGTGCATCATGATATAGGGAACTCCAAGTTTCCCAACCGTTTCAAACATCATAGGGTCTAATTGTCCGGCTGAAATATCATTCACTATTGCAGCACCAGCTTGGATGGATTTTTTTATTACATTGCTTCTAAAACTATCAATTGAAATAGGAGTTTGAGGGAAGTTATCATGAATTAAGCGAACAATAGGGATCAGTCGGTTGATCTCTTCTTTTTCAGAAACAAAATCAGCACCAGGCTTTGAACTATAAGCCCCAATATCAACAAAATCAGCACCTTCTTTGATTAGTTTTTCAGCGTGTATCAGAAAACTTTTATCATTTTTAAATTTTCCACCGTCATAAAATGAATCTGGAGTTACATTTAAAATACCCATTACTTTAGGAGTGCTAAGATCAATGAGTTTACCGTTGCAATTGAGTGTCATAAATAGTTGTGAGTCTTTATATTTAATAAGATTTAAAACATAAATCTTGATGTTTTGAATATTTTAAGCGAAATTTACGCAAAATTCGATTTATTTCATGCAAAATACTTCAAAAGAATACGACGCGGTTGTCCAGGTCTGTCAAGACTTGTTTAGTAAAAAAATGAAAGACTATGGATGTGCATGGCGTATTCTTAGACTGCCATCTCTTACTGACCAAATTTTTATAAAAGCTCAACGAATTAGGGGATTACAGCAAAACGCTGTTCAGAAAGTGGATGAGGGTGCTGCAAGTGAGTTTGTTGGTATCATTAATTACTGTGTAATGGCTTTAATTCAGACAGAAAAAGGGGTCGTGGAACATCCTGATTTGTCTTTTAAACAAGCGGTTTCAATGTATGAAACAAAAATTGCCATCACCAAACAGCTCATGATGGACAAAAATCATGATTATGGTGAGGCATGGCGTGACATGCGTGTAAGTTCATTAACAGACTTGATATTACAAAAATTATTACGTGTCAAACAGATTGAAGATAATGCAGGACACACTCTTGTTAGTGAAGGGATAGATGCCAATTATCAAGATATGATTAATTATGCCGTATTTGCACTAATCCATCTAAACGAATCATAACATGAAAATATTAGTCCCAATTTCAAGAATCTTTGTTGGAATTCTCTTTATTATTTCTGGATTTATTAAGTTAAATGATCCGTTAGGTTTCTCATATAAGTTGCAAGAATATTTTAGTGCAGAGGTTTTAAATATTACTTTTTTAGAACCTTATGCATTGGCTATTTCTATTATTGTAGTTGTTTTTGAAGTGGTTCTTGGTGTATTTTTACTTATTGGCTATAAACCTAAATTTACGGTTTGGAGTTTGCTGATAATGATTGTGTTTTTTACATTCTTAACATTTTATTCTGCCTACTTTGATAAAGTTAAAGACTGTGGTTGTTTTGGAGACGCTTTAAAATTAACCCCTTGGGAAAGTTTTTCAAAAGATGTTGTATTGCTGGTATTTGTTATAATTCTATTTGTAGGGAAATCTTATATCTCTCAATTATTTAAGCCTTTATTGACATCACTTATCGCTCTTTTGAGTTTTATAGCCAGTCTTGCTTTTGGATACCATGTATTGACGCATCTTCCAAGTATTGATTTTAGAGCATATAAAATAGGAGATAATCTATTAACAAACATGAGTACTCCAGATAACGCTCCAAAAGCAGTTCAAGAATTTACTTGGATTTTTGATGTTAATGGAACACAGAAAGCCATTGTTACTGACGGTTCTTATCCTGAGGTAAACGGAGACTATATAAGTGTAGAAACGAAGGTTATTAAGCAAGGCTACCAACCTTCGATATTAGATTTCTCAATAGAAACTGAGACAGAAGATTTAACAGATGACTTTCTAATGAATGAAAAACTTGTGATGGTTGTATCTTACAGCTTAGAGTCTGCTGAAACTGAAGGACTAGAGAAATTGAAATCGTTTTATGAAAACGCTAAATCTAAAGGTTATACAGTAATAGGCTTGAGCGCCTCAGGAAACGATGCTAAAGAGAATATTAAATCGTCTTTTGGCCTTGGTTTTGAGTTTTATCTGTGTGACGAAAAAGCTCTTAAAACAGTTGTTCGCTCTAATCCAGGAATTTTAATTTTAGATAGAGGAACTGTTAAGCAAAAAGTACACTGGAGTGATATTGATAATCTAGACTTATAAATACTTTTGGGAAGTTACCTAATAAAAAAAATACACCACGCTTTTTGGACTCTATTAGGAGTGGTCACTGCTATTTTTTTACTTTTTAATGTTTTACCAGGAGATCCTGCTCAAATGATGTTGGGTCAAAATGAAGACGAAGTTCAGTTGGCAATTGTAAAACAAAAGTATGGCTTTGATCAGCCCGTTTTGACTCAATATTTGTATTATTTAAATGATTTATCTCCACTTTCTTTTCACGCTAAGGACCCTAAAAATTACACATATTTAGAATCTCATGATTACAGTTACCAAGAGCTTTTTGAAACATCAAGCGTAATTGTTATTTTGAAGTATCCTTTTTTAAGAACTTCTTTTACCAAACAGGGAAAAAAAGTAAGTCAGATATTAAGTGAGACGCTTCCAAACACAATTATTTTGGCTGTTGCTTCGATCAGTATTGCATTAATTATTGGTTTGCTTTTTGGAGTAATCTCAGCACTTTATAAAGATCATCTTATTGATAAATCGTTGCTAGTTTTGAGTACATTAGGAATGAGTTTACCTTCCTTTTTTAGTGCAATATTGGCAGCTTGGATATTTGGTTTTATATTACACGAATTTACAGGGTTAGAAATGACGGGGAGTTTGTATGAATTAGATGACTTTGGGGAAGCCAACGTATTAAAGATAAAAAATATAATATTACCTGCATTTGTTCTCGGGATTCGTCCTTTGGCTGTCGTTACTCAATTGATGCGAAACTCTTTGTTAGAAGTCTTTAATCAAGACTATATAACAACAGCTAGAGCAAAGGGTCTGAATGCGTTTCAGGTCATTACCAGGCATGCGTTAAAAAATGCTTTAAACCCTGTAGTCACTGCTGTTTCTGGATGGTTTGCATCACTACTAGCAGGCGCAGTTTTTGTAGAATATATATTTTCATGGAATGGACTAGGCAAGGAGATTGTAAATGCTTTAAACACCTTAGATTTACCCGTTATTATGGGTGCTGTTTTAATAATTGCCCTTACTTTTGTAATTATAAATATCTTGGTTGATTTTATTTATTCGTATCTAGATCCAAAAATCAACCTTAATGCTTAATAAAAATTGAGACATGAAATATATTATTGTAATTACTCTTTTTATAACTACAATTTTGAGTTGCCAAAACAGAGTTGAAACACAGTTTTCTGAAAAAGCCCTAAAAGATGAATTAATTAATCTTCAAGACGAATCAGTATCCTTTAAATCCATACTTGAACAGCACAAAGGAAACACTATATTTATTGATGTGTGGGCATCTTGGTGTAAAGATTGTTTAAAAGGTCTTCCTGGAGTTAAAACGCTTCAACAGACCTATCCAGAGGTCGATTTCATTTACTTGTCTTTAGATAAATCTAAACCTGCTTGGAAAAAGAGCATTGATCGATTAGATATACAAGGTGACCATTTCTATATGCAGTCTGGCTGGAAGGGAGCTTTGGGTAATTTTTTAGGATTAGATTGGATTCCTAGATATTTGATTATTGATGAAAATGGAGTAATTAAAGTGTTTAACGCAATTGAAACAACAGATAAAAAACTTTTAAATAATTTAAAATGAGAAAACAAATTGTAGCAGGAAACTGGAAGATGAATAATGATTATGTCGATTCAGAACAGTTAGTTTCTAAACTGCTGGAGCAGTATACAGAATCAGAGACAGAGGTTATTATTGCACCTCCTTTTACTAGCTTATTGTGTTCGTCAAACTTACTAAAAGGAAGCCGGATAAATGTCGCAGCTCAAAATATGCACTACGCTGAAAACGGTGCCTATACTGGAGAGATTAGCGCTGGAATGCTCAAAAGTACTGGAGTTGATACGGTCATATTAGGACACAGTGAGCGTCGTGCTTATTTTAAAGAAACAGATTCTCTTTTAGCCAAGAAAGTTGATGCCGCTTTAAAAAATAATATGCGTATTATCTTTTGTTTTGGAGAAGAATTGTCAGATCGTAAATCTGGAAATGAGGAAGTAATAGTTGAAGGTCAAATTAAGAATGCTTTATTTCATTTACCAGCATCAGCATGGACAAATATTGTATTAGCTTACGAACCTGTTTGGGCTATTGGAACTGGAGAGACAGCCTCACCAGAACAAGCTCAAGACATGCATGCTTTCATACGTAAAACTATAGAAAATAAATATTCTTCAGGTTTAGCACTAGACGTATCAATTCTATATGGAGGAAGTGTAAAGCCAGCTAACGCAAAAGAGATTTTTTCAAAAGAAGATGTAGATGGTGGGTTGATTGGCGGAGCAGCTTTGGATGTGTCTCAATTTACAGCTATAATAAACGCATTTTAAAATTGGCAGATCCTGTATACATTGGCTATACTTTCAAGGTTATTCCTGTTCAGCCTGGTAGTGAAATTTTAATTGCGGAGTTGGGATATACTGGCTTTGAAAGTTTCGTAGAAACACCAGATGGAGTTGTTGCATATATTCAGCAAAGCCAACATTTCGATTTAATTTTAGATTCGATTAATATTTTAAAATCTGAAGAATTTGAAATTTCTTATACTTTTGAGATTATAAAGCAAACCAATTGGAATGCAGAGTGGGAAAAAAATTTTAATCCAATAGTTGTTGGAGATCAATGTGCTATACGAGCCCCATTTCATGATTCTTTTGATGTCGATTATGATATTATTATTGAACCCAAAATGAGTTTTGGGACTGGTCATCATGAAACAACTCATATGATGATTGAACATATTTTGGCTTCGGATTTCACAAATAATTCTGTTTTGGATATGGGATGTGGTACAGGAGTTCTTGCTATTTTGGCTAAGAAAAAGGGTGCTCATGTGGTGGAGGCTATCGATATCGATAATTGGTGTTATTTAAATAGCCTAGAAAATATTTCAAGAAATGATTGCGGGGAGATTAGTGTATTACAAGGCGATGCGTCTTTACTAAAAGGCAAACGGTTTGACGTAATTATTGCAAACATTAATCGTAATATATTATTGGAAGATTTAAGTACTTATGTAGCTTGTTTAAATGAAAATAGTTCTCTGTTTTTAAGTGGGTTTTATGATTCGGATTGTGAACTTATTGAATCTAGTTGTTTGAAGTTGGGGCTTAAGTTTGAAACAAAGCGTATCCGAAATAGTTGGGTAGCTTTAAAATTTGTGAATTAATAATGAGTATAAAGGAAAAAATTAGCGAGCAGTTTGACACGCTCACTCAAGAAGAACATTTAAATGAAATTGTTCTTTTTAACGATGATGTTAATACTTTTGACCATGTTATTGAATCACTAGTCGCCATTTGTAATCATTCTCATGAGCAAGCTGAGCAGTGCGCTTTACTTGTTCATTATAAGGGAAAGTGTACAGTAAAAACAGGAAGCTACGATGAGTTAGAGCCTTTGTGCAGTAGACTCTTAGAAGTAGGTTTGAGTGCTGAAATCGTTTAAGATTTTTCTATTTTTCCTATTGCACAACTAACAAATGATTTTGCTTTAGTCCCAAACGAGTTATTGCCCCCTTGTACTGGATAGCCTAATTTATAAAGAAGTGTTTTAGCCTCCTCTAAAGCTTTTTCATTTGTGCTATTAATGTTAATAGAATTAGAGTTAGTGTCAACTGTAATATTTTTAATACCAACTAGTTCTGTTAATTTTTTAGTGATGGTGTATGCACAACCTCCACATTTTAGATTCTGGATTTCAAGAATTGTTTCCATAAAATTACAAATTAGAATGGCATGTAGATTCAGTTAAATTTAGATTTGTTTTCTTAATAGCAGCAAATCCTCCCGCTATATCAATTATATTTTGAAACCCATTTGATTTTAGAATCGAAGCTGCAATTACCGAGCGGTAGCCTCCAGCACAATGGATGTAATATGTTTTTTGTGCGTCTAGTTGGGTGAATCTGTTAATTTGATTCAAAGGAAAGTTTTGAAGACCATCCAACATTAAATGCATGGTATCATATTCCCCTTCTTTTCTAACGTCTAATACGGATAGAGTTTTTTGTTTAGAACGTTTCTCAAACTCAAAAGGTGATATGGAAGTTAACTGATCGTATTTTCTACCTGATTTTATCCAAGTATTAATACCGCCATTCAAATAACCTAAAGTATTGTCATATCCTACTCGTGCTAAGCGCGTAATTGCTTCTTCTGATCTACCTTCTGGAACTACTAAAAGCAACGGTTGTTTTATATTGCTTATTAATGTCCCAACCCATGGAGCAAATGAGCCATTAAGTCCAATAAAAATCGACCCAGGAATATGACTTTCTATATAGTCTTTTTGAGTTCGAACATCTAAAATAAGCGCTTTCTTGGTTTTAGCTGTAGTATCAAACTCATTCAAAGAAAGAGGTATGTTTCCATTTTTCAGAACTTTATCTAGCTCAGTATATCCAGACTGATTTAATTTTGCATTTTTGGAAAAATACTGAGGAGGTTCGCTGATGCCGTCCAATAATTCTTTGATAAATTCTTCTTTAGTCATGTCTGAGCGTAAGGCATAGTTTGACCTTTTTTGATCTCCCAATGTTCCTATTGTTTCTTTACTCAAATTCTTGCCACAGGCAGATCCGGCACCATGTGCTGGGTATACAAATAATGAATCATCTAAGTTCATGATTTTCGTTCGTAGAGATTTAAATAGTATCCCCGCTAAATCTTTTTCACTAAGGTCAGATTTAATGGCTAGGTCAGGTCTTCCCACATCTCCTAGAAATAGAGTATCACCTGTAAAAATTGCATGATTTTTACCTTTTTCATCTATAAGTAAGTAGGTTACGGACTCTAAAGTATGCCCAGGTGTATGTAATGCTTTTAAAGTTATATTTCCGATTTTAAATTCTTCGTTGTCTGAAGCATTATAACAATCAAAAAGGGTGTTAGCATTAGGGCCATAAACGATAGTGGCCCCTGTTTTTTTCGCCAGATCTACGTGACCAGACACAAAATCTGCATGAATATGTGTTTCAAAAATGAATTTAATAGTCGCATTATCAGCGGTTGCTTTATCTACATATTGCTGTGTTTCTCTTAGAGGGTCTATAATAGCAACTTCTCCGTTAGATTCTATGTAGTATGCTCCTTGTGACAAGCAGCTTGTATAGATTTGTTCGATTTTCATAAAACAAGAAAATTTATAGATATTTACAAAAGTAAGTTTTTTGAAATTGATGATATATTCTTTTGATAAAAAGATTAATGCTTTATATTTGCATCCTTGATTTGGCCTTGTAGCATAACTGAATAGTGCACTTGATTACGGCTCAAGAGGTTACAGGTTTGAATCCTGTCAAGGTCACAAAGGGGATTGCTGAAAAGCAGTCCCCTTTTTTATTTCCTGTACACTTTATTGTACACTTTACAGTGAGCTTGGAGACACAGATGCTGCTAAATGGGTAGCTAATCAATGTAATTAAACTATAGGCATATCTTCCTCCTTCAGTTCAGCTATTTCTAAACCTCTTAAGTAGGTTAAACTTACATTTCTTATATTTGGGTATGAAATTAAAAAAATGGAAGGCATTAGTCTTTATGTACATTTCGGTTGGTTCAAGTTTTATCTTATTAGGATTTATGTTTTATGATGACTCTCAATACAGATATGTTATGTTGCCGCTTTGTACTATTGGATGGTTCGCTTTTGTTTATGAGGCTATAAGGATATACAGAAAGAATAGAACTTAAACCATAGGCATATCCTCCTCCTTCAGTTCAGCTATTTCTAAACCTCTTAAGTAGGTCAAACTTACATTTATTGATGAATGCCCCATCGCTTTCTGTAGCTTGGTTATAGAGCCTATTCTCTTAAAGATTTCTATTGCTCCTGTGTGTCTGAATGAATATAATGTTTGTCCTTGTTCAAGTGTGTTTGATTGTCTCTTAAAACGAGTCCAAAGGGTCTTAAAGTAGTCTTGGCTTAATTTTTGGCTAACCATTAAACCATAAGGATATCTTCTTCTTTTAATTCAGATAGTTTTATAATTATTTGTAATCAAGGTGTAATAAATTGAAAATTTAACCACTAACTAAATAAAAAGTAACGTGAGCAACGAATTCTTTAAAACATCAATACTACCTTACTCCGCTATTATTATAAAAATATGTAGAGTTTATAGTAATTCTCAACAAGACTTTGAGGACTACTATCAAGAAGTTTGTTTACAAATTTGGAGAAGTAGAAACAACTTTAAAGGTAATTCGAAAAAAACAACTTGGATATATCGTTTATCATTGAATGTTTGCTTGACCTTACTCAAAAAAGAAGACAAATACAGAGTTGTACATATTAATTCTAACAATTTACCAGATAGATTTATTGAAGATAGTCAAGTATTTACAGATAAAGATTTGAGTAGATTGTATGAGGGCATTAAGCAATTATCAGAAGTTGACAGAGCAATAATCACGCTTTATTTAGAAGAACTTTCTTATAAAGAAATTGCACAAATAATTGGTACAAACACAAACAATATCGGAGTAAAAATTAAGAGAATCAAAAACCGATTAGAGAAAATACTAACAAAAAACAAATTTTAAAAAAATGGACAAATCAATAGAACAAATATGGAAAAATGGATTTTTAAATGAAGACTTATTAATTCCAAAAGTTAAATCATTGTACAATCAAAAATCAATTAGTATGGTTGAAAATATTATTAATAAATTTAAAAAACAGATATTTTTATTAATCCCATTGGGAATACTCGTGTTTATATTCAATATTATACTGGACAATGAAAATGCCATATTTTGGGGGAGTATTAGCGCTATTCCTTGTTTTGGATTGTTCTTGCTTGGTAAAAAGCAATTAAAAGAATTAAAAAAAATTGATTACAAATCTAACTCATATGATTACTTGGTCTCTATAAAAGAGCATATAAATCAAATAAGAAGTTTTAATAAAAAACTTATTTTAACTTGTGTCCCTTTAGGTTTATTGCCAATGCTCATTTATACTTATTTCAATCAACAAGGCAAAACAATTGGAGAAATATTCGGTGTTGATGGTTTAAACTATCCAACAATATCTATTTTTTTATTAATTCCAATTTTGACATTAATTGCTGTATTAATTTTTGATTTTTTATCAAAAAACAAGACTTTCGATATTACTTCTCTAATCAAAGAAATGGAAGAGTTATCTCCTAAACCATAGGCATATCTTCTTCCT
>Ga0257110_1000686_pt1 | contig 16008 bp, 19 predicted proteins | sample LP_taG_7_FD_190184 | JGI IMG/M metagenome (GOLD analysis project Ga0257110, IMG submission 190184) | Marine microbial communities from Northeast Subartic Pacific Ocean, Canada - LP_J_2015_P26_10m | ecosystem: Environmental > Aquatic > Marine > Oceanic | place: Canada: Northeast Subartic Pacific...
AATTGGCACCTCAATAGCCTATCATTTTTCTAATTTAGGCCATACCGTCATCGGTACATCAAGAAATGATTTTGAATTTGAAAATAGTGCAGAAAATTTAATTCCACTTAAATTGGATATAACTTGTAGAGACTCTATAAGTGCTTGCCAATCCTTCTTAAAAGAAAGAGATTTAATGCCTAGTGTTTTAATTAATAATGCAGGAATTACCTCGGATCAAATTTTTCTTAGGATGAAAGATGAGGACTGGGATAATGTTATTGCTACAAATTTAACTGGAACCTTTAATCTAACTAAAGCATTTCTTAAAAATATGATTAAGAAAAAAAATGGAAGAATTATTAATATTTCTTCAGTATCTGGCTTAATGGGTAATCCAGGCCAAGTAAACTACTCTTCCGCTAAAGCAGGCTTAAATGGATTTACTAAATCTTTAGCAAAAGAAGTTGGCTCAAGAGGCATTACTGTTAATTCAGTAGCACCTGGTTTTATTGAAACTGATATGACTTCATATTTAGATAAAAATTCAAAAGATGAAATTATAAAAGGCATACCACTAAATAGACTTGGTTCACCAAAAGATATATCTGAAATAGTAGCTTTTCTAGCTAGTAATGAAGCTGCATATATAACAGGACAAACAATTTCTGTTGATGGCGGCCTCTACATGTATTAATAAATGTGCAACTTTTTGATATTAGATGTAAAATGTGTCTCTTTTCAATAGGGAGTTAATATGAGTGTTGAAGACAGAGTAAAAAAAATAGTTAGTGATCAGCTTGGAACATCGATGGATGAAATCGAAATCGACTCATCATTTGTAGACGATCTTGGTGCAGATTCACTTGATACTGTTGAATTAGTAATGGCGCTTGAAGAGGAATTTGATCTTGAAATTGCAGATGAAGATGCTGAAAAAATCTCAACTGTTAATGATGCGGTAACATACATAAATTCAAATTCTTAGTAAAATTCTTTTTATTACCAAGTACCTAGCTTAAATTATTTAAGCATTTCGATTTAAATACAAAATCCAGAACTCTATATATTAGATTCCTGGATTCTGTATTAAAATTAATTAACTAATGAAGACAATTTCAAAAAAAAATATTTTTAAATTATCGCTATGTTGTATAGCTTTAATAATTTTAGTTACTTCTTTAAGCTATAGTCTTTTTATAAAATTACCTCCCGTTCATTCAGATAAAAACTTTTATATAAATGATGGGGAATCGCTCACCAATGTTTTAAATAGATTGACTGATCAAACCCCCACAAAAAAATTACTATTTAATATATTTTTAAAAATAAATGCCATAGATTCCTTTCAAGCAGGGGAGTATGAACTTTTTAATAATTTACAAGAAAACTTTATTGCTTTTAGTAAAGGAGATACAAAAAACAATATATTTATTATTAAAGAAGGCACTAATTTATACGAATTACAAAATCAGATAGAAGAGAGTGGATTAATTAATGATTGCCATTTATTGAAATGTATAAATTCAGAATTTACTTATAAAGAAGGAATATTATTTCCTAATACATATTTTTATAAATGGAATATGAAAGCATCCTCACTTCTTAATAAAAGTCATAATACGCAAATTTCAATTCTAGACAATTTATGGATGAATAAAAATTCTAACAATCCGTTAAAAACGAAATATGAAGCACTCATCCTCGCGTCTATAATAGAAAAGGAAGCTGGAAATAATAAAGAAAAACCACAAATCGCTAGTGTCTTTTTAAAAAGAATAAAATTAGGCATGAGACTTCAAGCTGATCCAACAATAATTTATGGTTTATTGCCAAATTTTGATGGAGATATAAAAAAATCTGATATTCTTGATAAAGAAAATTTATACAACACATATATGATTTCAGGACTACCACCTTCACCGATTTCAGTTCCATCACTTACTTCTATTGAGGCTGCAATTAACAGCGCACCAGGTGATTATTTATTTTTTGTTGCTGACACAAAATACTCACATCACTTTTCCAAGACCTATAAAGAACATGTATCAAAGATAGAGGAATTAGGGCTGAATAAATGAAAATAATTAGTTTTGAAGGAATTGAAGGAGTTGGGAAGTCAACGCAAATAGACTTACTAAATACTTATTTAATTTCTCAAGGATACAGAACTGAAGTCTTTAGAGAGCCTGGCTCAACTATTACAGGCGAAATGATTAGAGATATTTTATTAAATTCACCAGAAGAGTTGTCTTATGAATCTGAGCTTTTATTAATGTTTTCTGCTAGAGCCCAGCTTATTAACAATAAAGTTTCTAATTCAGATATTGACTTCATTTTATTTGATAGATTTTATGATGCATCTGTAGCTTATCAAGGATATGGCAGAGGACTTTCTCTTGATCTGATCTATGATCTTATTTCTTTTACAAAATGCCCAAAGCCGTTAATTACATTTCTTTTAGATATAAGTGTTGAAGAGGGCTTTAATAGAAAAATTCATGATGTAAAGGATAGAATTGAATCTTCAGGTAATGATTTTTTTGAAAAAGTTAGATCTGGATATCTTTCAATTGCCCAATCAGATCCTAAAAGAGTTAAAGTTTTAAAAGCAAATGAATCGATCGATGTAATACATAAAAATATTCTTGAACATGTTCAAAAGATTTTATGAATCTAGATAAGTATCCTTGGTTAGAAGATATTTATGAATCAATAAATTTTGATAATTTGCCTCATGGAATAATTTTTAATGGTGCTTCCGGTATTGGTAAGACAATACTTGCAAAAAAAGTTGCTTCTACAATATTAATGAACTTCAACCCCAATATAAATACTAAGCATGCAACGCTTTTAGATAAAAATAATCATCCTGATATGTATTTACTTGATAAAGATAAATTAGGTGTTAATGACATTAGTAGAAGAAAGGAAAGTAAAAACTGGGATGAAGAAAAAGGATTCAAAGATGTTGTATCTTTTTTAACATTAACGCCTTCTATATCAAAAAATAAAGTTGTATTAATTTTAAATGCAGACCTAATGACAGATGGTGCACAAAATGCATTATTAAAATCTCTTGAGGAACCAGCGCCTTATTCATATATTATTATGACAACAAACAGACCAAAGGCACTAAATCAAACAATTTATAGCAGATGTCAGGTTATAAATATTAAGAATTTAACTCTATCTGAAACTAACGAATGGCTAAGTAGGGAAGGTATTAGTGACTTTAATGCAATTGATTTCCCAAGCTTTTCAACTCCCTTTAAAATTATTGAAGACATTCAAAATGATAATCAAAATGCATACAAAGAATTTATATTAATAATAGATGATTTTATAATGCATAAGACCGATCAATCTCAAGCTATAAAATTATTCAGTGATTTAGATTTATCTTTTATGGAGAAGATTAGCTTTCTTGTAGAATTCCTGAAAATTATTTTGATGTCTAGAATTTTACAAAATGATCTAGGTGGCACTTATAAAAATTTTAATATCTCAAAATTTAATAAGCTTAAAATTTCAAATATTATTAATGATTTAAATCAGCTTAGATATGATTTTTATAAAGTAACCTCTATAAATGAAACTCACGTTCTTAATTATTTCTTTAGTCAGCTAAAACAATCTATCAAGCAATTGTAGTCCCGCCATCAACTACAATAGTTTGACCATTAATATAATTCCCAGCATCAGAGGCTAGCATTACAGCTACTCCTGCAATTTCATGAGGTTCACCTATTCTTTTCATAGGAGTAGTTCCTAGAACTGATTTAAGTATTTCAGGATTCTCCCATAAGGCTTTTGCAAAATCTGTCTTAATAAGCCCTGGAGCAATTGAGTTAGCTCTAATATTTTTATGGCCAAATTCAGTGGCAATGTTTTTAACAATCATCACATCTGCAGCTTTACTTATATTATAAGCCCCTAGGATTGGACTCCCTTTGATAGCTGCAATACTTGAGACGATAATAATAGAACCATCTTCTTTTTCAATCATATGCGGCAAACATAAGTTACATAAAATTTGATTAGATCTTATATTGTTATGAATCACTTTATCAAATTGTTCGTTAGACATATCAAGCATTGAACCCATATAAGTGTTTGTTGCTGCATTGCATACAAGAGTATCAATCTTACCGAGTAAATTTATAGTTTCATTTACAAGGCTTTTGAGTTGATTTTCATCTCCAATATTACAGGTAATTGGAAATGCAACTTCCTTACCTACTTCATCATTTATTTCCATAGCTGCAGATTTACATGCATCTATTTTGCGAGAAGATATGATTACATTCGCTCCCATCAAGGCTGAGTGTCGAGCAATAGATTTACCTATCCCTCTCGATGATCCTGTTATTAAAATTGATTTATCTTTAAGGTTAAATAATGACATTTTTATGACTATAATTGATTACTAATTATTAAATATTAACATGATTGAAATATACGGAAAAACATTTTGTTCCTATTGTGATAAAGCGAAGGCGTTATGTGAACGTGAAGGTTATGAATATAAATACAAACAACTTGATGAAGATTTTACTCGTGAAGGTTTTTTTGATTTATTTCCAACAGCTAGAACGTTTCCACAAATAAAGATTAATGGTGATAGTATTGGTGGTTATATAGAATTAGAAGAATGGTCAACTAACAAGGAATAAATTATGGAACAATTTAATAACTTCTTACTATTATTAGATAGCAATTTAAGTGGATCATGGTGGTTCCCAGCATTACTAATAGGTACTGGTATATTTTTTACTATTTATCTAGGATTTCCACAGTTTAGATTTTTTGGTAAAGCATGGAAACTTGTATCTGGTAATAAAAAATCTGATGGGGAAGGAGAAACAACTGGTTTTGAGGCTTTAACAACTGCAATGTCTGGTGCTATCGGCACTGGAAATATTGGTGGTGTTGCTTTAGCTATCTGGACTGGTGGTCCAGCTGCTATTTTCTGGATGTGGATAACTGCAATCTTCGGAATGACAACAAAATTTGTTGAAGTTACATTAGGTCACAAATATCGAACCAATCTCGAAGATGGCTCGATATCTGGAGGTCCTATGTATTACATAGAGCATGCTCTAAATATGAGATGGGCTGGTATTCTTTTTGCTTTCTTAATGATGATTACAGCTATCGGTTCTGGGAATATGCCACAAATAAATAATATAGCTTTAGTAATGAATACAGAATTTTCTGTACCAAAATTATTCACAGGTTTATTTCTTGGAATTTTATTATGGATCATAATAATTGGTGGCATAAAGAGAATTGCATCTGTTACAAGTAAGATTATTCCTATAATGGGATTGGTATATTTTGGTGGAGCCTTAATTATTCTTGTAGAAAATTATCAAAATATTATTCCTTCTTTTAATGCTATATTTGGTCAGGTTTTTACTGGCTCTGCTGCTATGGGTGGGTTTTTGGGTGCTAGTTTTGCAATGAGTTTAAAGTACGGTGTAGCAAGAGGCTTATATTCAAACGAAGCTGGTCAAGGATCATCTCCTATAGCTCACGCATCATCAAAAAATAAATCAATTGATCAAGGAGTAGTTTCAATTTTAGAACCATTTATAGATACCATTGTTGTATGTACTGTTACAGCTTTAGTTATTTTATCTAGTGGCGTTTGGACTGAAAAGTTCGATACCAACTTTTCTAAAACAGATATGATTATTTTAGATGGCACATACAGTGATGAAACAAAAGAAGATAAAAGTTTTGTCTATCCGGATGATATTACTGAGTTAACTAAATATGTTCAAAACATTGATTCTAAGGTTATAGAGTTCAACGGATCTTTAGAAGTCAAAAATGGGAAAATATTAAGTAATGATATTACCGTTATTCACTTAAGATCTATAGCTGAAAATATTAGCATCAAAGGTTCAAATAAAGATTTATTCAATGGATTGTTAGAAATAGTAAATGGAAAAGTTGCTTCTGCTTCATACGTTGACGAGAGTCAAATACTGAAAAATGATTCAGTATCATTCGAAGGCAAGTCATTAGTTAGTTCAGCTGAATTAACTGCTAAAGCTTTCTCAAATGGAATACTTGGTGACTATGGCGGCAAGCTAGTTGCGATAGCTTTATTATTGTTTGCATTTTCAACTGCAATTACATGGTGTTATTACGGAGATAGATCTACGGCATATATTTTTGGAGAGAGAGGGGTGTTTTGGTATCGTAATTTTTATGTTTTATGTTTCATATCAGCAGCTGTTATCGATACATCAATAGTTTGGAATATAGCTTATGTAGTTGTTGCTTTAGTTTCTATACCAAACTTAATAGCACTCTTTCTTTTAAGAGATGAAATGAAAGACTTAACAAACGAATTTATACAAAATAATAATTCCTAAAAAGTTTTTTTTAAATAAGTATATGAACAAGTCAATTGTTACTATCGCTGTTTTATTTTTTATATCATCTTGTGGTGGGGGTGGTGGATCTTCTGAATCTAATGATACTATTTCAATTAATCCTATTATTAATAATTTTTCAACCTCTCTATCCTCAACTACAGTTGGTAATTCAGTTGAATTATCATGGAACACTTCAAATACAATTAGTTGCAGTGGGAGTGGTGACTGGAATGGAATTAAATCTCAATCAGGAACCCAGACATTAATTTTATCTGAAGTAAAAACCTTTAGCTTTGTATTAACTTGCAGAGGTGAAGATCCACAAAATACTGTTTCAAAAACAGTAACTGTAGAGGTCTCAGAATCAAATGATGTATCAACAGATATATACAGTGAAGATAAGTCATCATATTGTGTAGTTCCTGAAAATAACTCATCCTCATATTGGATTGAAGATTTTTCTTCAGATATTCTGGATGACAATATTTTTACCTATCAAGAATCTAACGGATTTTGTATAACTCCTGGATGTCCAAATGGGGACTCTGACTTTGTTCAGGGTTGGGGCAATGGAGAAGCTCAATATTATACGAGTTGCAGGGATGGGTATTCAAAAAATTGTGACTCAAAAAAAAATACCACTGAAAATGCCTTTATTGAAGATGGCTTCTTAAAAATACAACCTATATTCAATGATTCTGATCCCTTTAATGACCCTTATTGTTCAAATGGAAGTTGCTCTTATACATGGGATTATACTTCTGCAAGGATTATGACTTCTAGCAAAAAAATAATTTCTCCTGGTACAGAAGTTACAGTATGTTTTAGGCACCCAGAAGGATCTGGCCATTGGCCAGCGTTCTGGATGCTTCCACAAGGTTTTATTGAGGGTCAAAAAACATGGCCAAATGATGGTGAAAATGATCTAGTCGAGCATATGCAAAATCATCAAGCATATGAAACACAATCAACTGTTCATTTTGGATCATCAGATAATGCTAATTATATTTATAAAATTGAATCAGTTCCTGCTGATGTGGATTTTTATGATAAATTTCATTCAATAACTATGAGATGGGAGACTGATAAAATAGAATATTTTTTAGATACACAAACAGAGCCTTATTTTTCTTTAGCTAAAAGTAATGAAACAGCTTTTAATAATTATTATTGGCCATTTAATGAAGATTTTTATCTATTAGTCAATGTAGCAACTGGAGGAACTAGCGGTGGAACACCAGATAGATCTAAATATTGTCAAAACCAAGAATGCTCTAACCTAGATGACAAGGATAAAGGAAGAATGCTTATTGATTTCATTGAAATCAAATCTATTGATTAGCATTCCTTTTGCTTAGTTCAATCATCACATCATTTATTGATAATTCTTGAGACTTAAGAAGTACTATCAAATGAAATAATAAATCTGCTGATTCATCTATCAATCGACCATCATTGGTAACTGCTGATATTGCAGTCTCTCCAGCTTCCTCAGTTACTTTTTTTGATATTTCTTTTACTCCTTTTTGCAACAATGAATTTATATAAGAACCCTCATGATTTTCTATTTTTCTGTTGTCAACCAAGCCTTCTAAAATATTAATTATTTCAATTGGGTTTTTAGTTTCAGATTCAAAACAAGAATAATTATCTTTATGGCATGTAGGCCCTAATGGTTTAGCTTTGACTAATATAGTGTCGTAATCACAATCTAATTCTATAGATTTTACTATCAGCTTGTTGCCGGACGTTTCTCCTTTGGTCCAAAGCCTTTGCTTGGACCTACTATAAAAAGTAACCTCATCAGTATCTAGGGTTAATCTAAGTGATTCATTATTCATATATCCAAGCATTAGAACATTAAATGATGATGCATCTTGAACAACAGCAGGTATAAGACCTTTGTCGTTCCATTTAATTTTAGTTATATCCATATTTAATACCTAACCCTGATTGATTCATTCTTTAAATAACCTTTTAACTCGTTAATGTTTATTAAATTTTTATGAAATACACTTGCAGCTAAAGCTCCACTAGATTCTGTTTTACTTAAAACATCTTTAAAGTGCAATTTATTTCCTGCTCCGCCAGAAGCAATTAGGGGAACATCACAGTTACGAAGCATTAAGTTTATTTGATTAATATCATAGCCATTTTTAACTCCATCTTGATTCATGCAATTTAACACAATTTCACCTGCACCTAATTCTTGAATAGTATCTATCCAATCCATTGTTTCTAAATCAGTATTAGTTATTGTTTTTTCATCACCAGTATGAGAAAAAACAATAAATTTATTATCAACAGGTTTTGAATCTATACCAACCACAACACATTGACTTCCAAACTCATCTGCAAGCTCTCTTATCAAATTAGGTCTTTTTAAAGCAGGACTATTTATTGAGACTTTATCGGCACCAGAATTTAATATATCTTTTGCATCACTTATGCTTTTAATACCTCCAGCAACACAGAAGGGAATATTAATAACTTCAGCAATAGACTTAACCCATTCTTTAGAAACAATACCATCATATGTACTTGCACCAATATCATAAAAAACTAATTCATCAGCACCTTCATTGTTATATCTGATTGCTAGATCTAATATTGATCCTACAACTTCATGACCTTTAAATTTAATGCCTTTGACAACTGCATTATTTTTTACATCTAGACATGGAATAATCCTTTTAGTTAGCAATTTTAAGATCCTTTAAAGATATTTTATTTTCATATATTGCCTTTCCAACTATACATTCATGACTATTTATTAACTTTAGTTTATTGATGTCTTCAATAGAGCCAATACCCCCAGAAGCAATCAAGTTAAGTCTTTTATTTTTTAAGATTTGCTTATAAATACTTGTATTAGGTCCTTGAAGTGTTCCATCTAAAGAAATGTCAGTAGCCAATATATTCTCAATCCAATGATTCTCATCAATGTAATCAAATAAATTTATATTAGTATTTTCTGTCCAACCGTTAACAGATAAAAGAGGTTTATGATTAATAATATTAAAATCTAAGCCATATATTATTTTCCTTGATGGGAAGTTTGCTCTAAGCTCATTTTTAAAAAATTTATCAGTAATCGCGGCAGTCCCAACAATAATTCTATCAACCCCATAAGTAAATAATTTTTCTACTTTGTTAATATTCCTTATCCCGCCACCAACCTGAACTTTAATTTCATTAATATTTGCAATTTGTTTAATTAAATTAAGATTTTCATCGCCACCAGACTTTGCAGCATTTAAATCTACTATGTGAATATATTTAAAACCAGCATCTCTAAATTTATATACTTGTTCAGTAGGGCTGTTGTTATATTCTGATACATTAGAATAGTTACCTTTAAGTAATCGAACACACTTACCATCAAGTAGATCTATAGCAGGAATTATTTTCATATCATATTAATAAAATTTTTAATGAACTTTTCACCAACATCAGATGATTTCTCAGGATGAAATTGACAACCTATAAAATTATTTTTTCTTACGATTGAAGTAAATTTTTTTCCATAATAGCTATAACCAAGAGCATATTCGTTACTATCTGTATAAAAGCTGTTAGCAAAATAGTAATATCCATCAAGATTACTCTCCATACCTGAGTTAACCTTATTCCAGCCCATCTGTGGAACTTTAATACCTATGGTTGGCTTAAATTTTTTAACAACACCACTGATTAAGCCCATACAATTAGTATCATCTTCTTCAGAGTAATCAAAGAGTATCTGCATTCCAATACATATACCAAGTGTTGGCTTATTAGTTTTTTTAATTAAATTAATTAAGTTTTTTTCTTTTAGTGTTTTCATCACAACACCTGCCGACCCAACACCGGGCAGAACATATGCATCCATTGCAGCTAATTCTGATAAGGAGCTTGATATTGAAGGGTTAACACCAACTCTTTTAAAAGAGTAATAAATAGAATTTAGATTAGCTCCACCACAATCTATAATTCCAATTTTCATAGAATTCCTTTAGTGGATGCAACATAAGCATTATTTTTTTGTAAAGCAGCACTAAGGGCTCTTGTAAAGCTTTTAAAGGTCGCCTCTACAATATGATGACTATTAGATCCCTTTGTTTCAATATGGCATGTAAAGCTAAGGGTATTTACAAATGATATAAAAAAATGCTCAAACATTTCTGTAGGAAAATCACCCACATATTCTCTTAATTTTGACGTTTTCATTTTAAGAAGATTTCTTGACGACATATCAATACTTACTTTGGATATAGTTTCATCCATAACTAACGATTCGCTTGAAGAGTATCTTTCAATCTTATTTCTCTCACCAAGTGCAGCTTTAAATGCATCACCAAGAGCAATTGCAACATCTTCAATTGTATGATGTTCATCAATTTCTAAATCACCAATGCAATTGATGGTAAGGTCAAAGCTACCATGCTTTGCAAATTGCTCAAGCATATGATCAAAGTACTTAAGCCCAGTATCGATATTGTAGTTACCAGATCCATCAATATTTAAATTAATAAATATATCTGTTTCATTTGTAGTTCTTTTAATAAATGATGTTCTAGATAATTGAGATATATCTTGTAAAGCATATTTCTCTCGAACACTTACTGCCTTAGTGTGAGCATCAAGAGTTTCTGCATCAGCTAAAGTTTTTACAGTCTGTGCTAAATTTATAAATCCCTCTGACGTAGCTGTTTGGAATGTAATAATTTTACCAAAATCCTTAACTGATAGCCCGGAATAGGTTTTTGCTGATCCTGCTGTTGGTAACGTATGATTTGATCCAGAAGCATAGTCACCAAATGATTCTGGTGAGTATTTCCCACAAAAAACAGATCCAGCATTATTGATATGAGGAATAATTTTTGAAAAGTCATCATCTAAAAGAATTAAGTGTTCAGGCGCATTATTATTTATAAAATCTATTATCAATTGATCATTTTCTGCATTGACTAAATAAATATTATTAAGACTTTGTTTTAAAATATCTTGTCTTGTTAATAATTTACTTTGAAGATAAATTTCATCTGAAATATTCTTAATAAGGGTATTATTCTTAGAAATTAGAACGGCTTTAGCATCGATGCTATGTTCGAGTTGAGATAATAAGTCTGAAGCAATTATATCAACTTTAGATATATCGTCTGAGACAACATAAACCTCACTTGGTCCAGCTGGCATATCAATTGATACATCTTTGCTAACCATAATTTTTGCTTCAGTCACATATTGATTTCCTGGTCCAAAAATTTTCAGACACTTAGGTATAGATTTTGTTCCATAGGCCATAGCAAAAATGGCTTGAGATCCACCAACTTTAAAAACCTTTTTTATATTTAATAAGTTAGCTACCCATAAAATTGTTGGATCTATATTTCCATCTTTATTAGGTGGGGTGCATATAATAATATTTTTACAGCCAGCAATAATAGCTGGTATGGCTTGCATGAGAAGAGAACTAAATAAAGGCGCAGTTCCACCAGGAATATATAGGCCAATTACATCAATAGGTTTGAATTCAGACCATAGGTTAATTCCTTTTGTGGTCTCTATATTTTTAATTGATAACCCCTCTAGCTGTTTCTCATGATATTTTCTTATATTCGAACTAGCTACTAATATAGCGTTTTTAAGATCATCACTTAATAACTTATCTGCACTTTTAAATTCAGATTTAGTTACTTTTAATTTTTTAATAACTTTCTCATTAAGAATCTTTGAAATCTCTTTCAATCCATCATCGCCACTTTCTATAACTATTGATTTAAATTTTTTTAAGGTTGCAATATTTTTTGAAGACATTTTAGATTCTTCAAATTCTAAGATAGGTAGTTTTTTCTTGAGAACTATTTCTTTCATTTAATTTAGTATCTTTTCGACAGGCATTACCAATATAGAGGAAGCTCCATTCGATTTAAGTTTTTCCATAGTTTCCCAAAAAATAGGTTCTTGACACAAGGCATGTATCGCTACTTTTTGATTATTTTCTAGAGGAATTATCGTTGGTGATTCAGAGCCTGGAAGTAACTTACAAATTTGTTTAACTTTTGATGCATCAGCATTTAACATCACATATTTACTTTCTACTGCATCAACAACACCCTGCATTCTGCTGATTACTTTATCAGCAATTTTTTGTTTACTGGCACTTATGTTTTTATTTTTTATTAGAACTGCTTGTGATTCTAGAATCACTTCTATTTCTTTTAAATTATTGGCTTCAAGTGTTGAACCTGACGATACTAAATCACAGATACAGTCTGACATTCCTATGTATGGTGTCAGTTCAACAGATCCATGTATATTTATAATAGAAGCTTTAATATTTTTATCCTGTAAATATTTTTTAACAATATTAGGATAAGAGGTAGCTACTTTTTTATTTTTAATATTTTTTATTTTTGAAGCCTGAGGGGCGGCAAAAGATAATCGACATTTTGAAAAACCTAACTTAAATATTTTATCTATATAGGTTTTTTTAAATAAAGTTTTTTCTATAAGTACATTTTCTCCAACTATAGCTAGGTCGGCATCTCCATTTGAAACAAGTGATGGTATGTCGTCGTCTCTTACAAACAAGATATCTATTGGAAGGTTGCTTGATTTAGACAACAACTTATCTCCCTTAGCAGTAAAATTTATACCTGATTTCTTAATTAAATCTTTGCTTTGATCGGAAAGCCTTCCATTCTTTTGAATTGCAATAGTTAATCTATTTTTCATTTACTAATCCTCTTCAATATTTTTTGATAACCTTTATTTGGTTCATTTACTAAAAATCTAGCAACTCTCGTTACTGTTGTTGTACTTGTTTTTAATTTACTAGCTATTTCTCTATAAGATAATTTATCTTGATAAAGAAGTTGTGCAACAGCCCAACGTTCTTCTAATGCTTTAAGTTCGGAAGGAGTGCATAGATCTTTTAGAAAATCATTAACTTCACTTTTATTTTTTAAGAGTAATATTGCATTGTCTATATTTTTCATGTGTAGCAGTGTATTACTATGCTAATACAATGTAAACAAAAAAAAGGCACTTTATTTGGTGCCTTTTATCTTTGTTAATCAATTAATTATTGGGGTTAAACCATAATGGAAGAACAGCAATTAAAAGTCCTGTGACATAAAACATCCAGGCACCAACAGTTCCAATCATATTTCCACCATTAGCCATATTTTCTATGAAAGCTTTTGATCCAGGTCCAATATCGAGTGCACCATTGGCAGCATCTAATGCCGCTAGAGCTTCTGCATGACCTTCATATGTTCCTGTGACCCAGCCACCAAGATTCAGTCCTAAAAGGAAAACAGAAACTGCAAAAGCAGTAGTAATAACTTTTGCTAAAGTATTAGCTCCTTTTTCAATCATGACGCTAGAAAATCTAGCTGCTATCCACACCGCAATAACTGTAGCTAAAAATACAGTTGCATTTGCACCTCTTGAAGTTGCAAAAAGTTCCCACAATGAAATTTCTGCAGTAACACTTGTAATAATATCCATTTATATTTCTCCTATTGATTTATATAGCTATTATTTAGCCATTTTTAACAATCTTTTGCAAATGAGAATCATTTACATTACATAAAAATTACATATAAATATCAATTCTTTTCAAGCAATGAAACTATTTCTAAATGATTGGTATTGGGAAATTGGTCAAAAATTTCAATGTCTGAGATTGAAAAGCTATCAAGTAATTTTATATCTCTAATGAAAGTCTCTGGATTGCATGAAACATATATAACTTTATCAAATCTTTTCAATATATTTAATACATTATCAGTTAACCCCGACCTTGGAGGATCAACTAATATATGGGAGAAGTTGTACATACTAAAATCATGGCCATTCATTCTTCTAAAAACTCTTCCTTCTAAAAGTTCAGTAACCTCATCATCTGATAACCTAGCATAGTTCACATTATCTATATTATTAGTAGCTATACCTTTATCTAAACATCTTATAGACTGCCTATTATTTTCTGTTGCAAATATCTTTGAAAAGTATTTTGCCAAAGGAAGGGTAAATGTTCCAGATCCACAATAAAGCTCTAAAAGATCTTTGGGTTTTTTAATCATTTGTATTACCTTTTGCACCATCCGAGGCATCATAAAATGATTTGGCTGATAGAAGGATTGATCGGTTTGATAAAGGGTTATATTTATACCATCGATCGTATCAACAAGAAGATCGGCTTTAGAGCAATAAAATTCTTTCCTTGCTCTTATAATTAGTTGAATATTAAATTTAAGGGAGATCTCATTAGCTCTAATCTTTAGTTCATCAGTAATTTTTTTGTGGTATACAAATGAAACCATCACTTCATTATTAGAATTACATCTGTAATTAATTTGAAATAATTTTGTTTTAATTAAATCATCTCTATTAATTTCTATTAGTATTTGAGGCATTAAATTAGCTATGCATGGTCTAGCTATATCAAAATATTCTAAATATATTTTTTTACCTTTAACATCATGCATTATGTAATGATTATTCTGATATCCAAATTCGCATCGAGATCTATAACTAGTTGCAGGACTGTGATTAATAATTACAGAGCCACTAAAATATTTTTTTAAAGCAATATTAGTTAATGTAAATTTATCCATTTCAATTTATAAAAAATGATGTAATTAAATATAAAATCACTATAAATGTTATATTAAGCACTATAAATAGAGTAATTATTTTGACTAATGACAGGTTCTTTAAATCAGTTTCAAGTTCTGATGAGGTTCGCACCCCAAGAAATGAATTTAAAACTCTTTTTAACCACATATAAATATTATGAATGAAATTATTAACATCACTAAATCAGCTGAAGAGTATCTTGCAAAACTCCTAAATGATAAAAATGAATCTGATTTATCGGTCAGAATTTTTATTTCTGATCCAGGAACTCCAAAGGCTGAAACCTGTTTAGCTTATTGTAAACCAGAAGAAGCAGGTCAAGATGATGAAATTATTAAATTAGATTTAATAACAGTAAATATAGAAAAGCGTAGTATTCCTTTTTTAGTTGCTGCTGAAGTCAATTTCGACAACGATACATTTGGTGGCCAGCTAACAATTAAAGCGCCCAACGCTAGATTGCCTAATATTTCACCTGATAGTCCTCCAGAAGACAGGATAAACTATGTTATTTATAACGAAATAAATCCTATGCTTGAATCTCATGGAGGAGAAGTTAGCTTGGTTAAATTCACAGATAAAGGAGAAGCTATTCTCCAATTTGGAGGAGGTTGTCAGGGATGTGGAATGGTAGATGTAACACTTAAAGATGGAATAGAAAAAACATTGCTTGAACAAATACCTGAACTTACTTCTGTAATGGATTCAACAGATCATTCAATTGATGATAATGCTTTCTATAAGAGCTAAATTTTATTAATTGATATAATTACCCCAAAGTAGGGGTGATCAAAATAATGAATTTCTTCATTAAAAATTCTTCTTTCTTCGTCGATAAAAATTTTAATTTCATCAAAACCTTTAATAGGCTCCCTTTTCGGGTTTAAAGTTTTGATTTCATCGAATATATTTTTTTTATTTAACTTAATTTCAACTGATGGAATGGTAGATACTTCGTTATTGTTAGTTAGAATTTTATTCTCATAATTTTTTATATGCATCTTAG
>Ga0257110_1000690_pt1 | contig 15999 bp, 9 predicted proteins | sample LP_taG_7_FD_190184 | JGI IMG/M metagenome (GOLD analysis project Ga0257110, IMG submission 190184) | Marine microbial communities from Northeast Subartic Pacific Ocean, Canada - LP_J_2015_P26_10m | ecosystem: Environmental > Aquatic > Marine > Oceanic | place: Canada: Northeast Subartic Pacific...
TTTTTACAGGATATAGAAGCAGTTAAAACAAACACATATCCTAACATAGTTGTTGAGGCTGATGGAACAATCATAAACACTGACCCCAGTGATGGAGATGACAACGAAACCAAAGACGGAGAAAAATCTTCCATAGGGCCTAAAGGGGAAATAGACCTTGAAGGATATGGTTTAATGTTAAACGATCGAGTTAATATTGATGTCACTCTCACCTATGATCAGCCAACAGATGCTGGCACCTATGATCAGACAACAGATGCTGGCAGACAAGGTATCCAGGACGGCCTCAATACCGGCAATGGCGGAGGGTAAATAGCACTATGGCAAATCAAGTAAAAACGGACAAAAAATTTCTAGACAAATTAGAAACACGACAACTATGGTTTGGTACAATAGAACAAACTATCGATGGCACCCGCATGGGACGTATGAAAGTACACATACCTGATATAACAGGCGTGAACAAAGGCGAAAATGCTTTATTTAATTGCACATGGACGTCTCCATTTGCCGGAGCAACACAATATAGTGCTAACCCGGCCAATGACGAGTCCGCAACGCAAACCAGTTACGGAATGTGGATGAGACCGCCAGATCCAGGCACACAAGTAGTTATAGGGTTAATACAAATTAAACTAGAAACAATTCCTGTGATACTATCTTGCTTGTTCCATGAAAATAGAAACTTTATGGTACCGGGTATGCCATCTAGTAATACTGATTCAGGCCCAAATCCTTCAACAGAAATAAATGTTAACGAATCAGGCACCAGCCACGATGTAAAGTATACCCATAAGGGCGATTCAGTAGATGTTAAATCAGACACTAGGCCTGTGGCAAAAATAGCAGATAACCTTTTTTATCAAGGACTGGCAGATGACTTTGTAAGAGGTCAAACAACCAGTGGAGCAAGAAGGGAAGATAATTCAGAAGTGTTTGGTATACTAACCCCCGGTAATAGAAAAGACGGTAACCCAACAAAAAGAAATCCAGGACATTCATTTGTAATGGATGATAAATCAACAAACAATTTAATTAGACTGCGTACAGGTCAAGGCATGCAGTTTTTACTTAATGATACACATAATATCATTTACATTATTAATAAGACAGGTACAGGCTATGTTGAAATAGACGGTGCCGGCAATATAGATATATTTGGCAAGGGCAGTTTTAATGTTAGAACCACAGGCGACTTAAATTTAAGAGCAGACCAAAACGTTAACATTGAAGCAGGACAAGATGTTAATATTAAGGCGGCAAACAATTCGCCTCACCCATATGACGAAAGTAGAGGCTTAGGCGGTATTGTAGACGACATTGATGCCGCACTTATAAATCCACTCTTTGCCGCAGATTTCATAAAACAAAATAATAAAGGCACAGTAAATATTGAAGGGCACAAAAACGTTAGTATCAAAGGCAAGAACATACAATTAGATGCCGGCATACCAAAAGATTCACAGGCTTTTCTTGAAGGCACTGACGGACAAATTAAAATAACAGCAGTTGGGCCTATTAAGACTTCGTCACAGGATCTAAATGTTACAGCATTAGGTAGAGTATCAGCCGCTGGTCAAGTGCCAGGAGACATATACATGTTGTCTACAGGTGCTACAGAATTACGAACAGCAACAACACTAACAACTGGTGCGGCAATAACAGATATACAAAGCCAGAAAGTAGACATTGCTACAAATGTAACACCACCAAGAGTGCAATTACCATTAAAAGCATCTGACTATATTAAAACAAACAAGAAAAAAGTTACACTATTTGGATTCGATGTTTCACCACTGCCAATCCCTATACAGACGCAACCCAAGAAACAAGTACAAGGATCGGGTCTACCTACAGGATTAGGCAAGCCAAACCCAAATGGTCCGCCTATACCAGCACACGAAGGTACACTGATAGGCGGAGTACACACTATTGTTTCAAGAATGCCTCAACCAGAACCAAGTAAGTCTAAAAAAGATAAGCCACTTAAAGGATAATAATGTTAAACGCCGAAATAGATTTATTAGACGGACAACTGTCAAAGTTTGATAGAGTGCCAGTAGGGTATTCTTCACCCGACGGACAATTTAAAGGCACCGGGTACAACACTAAAAAAGACCCAGCAGAGCCTACATACGAAAAAATAAGTAGTCATAGAGAAGCATTCTTTGACGCTAATACATTTTCATATGACAACAATTTTATGTCTGAGTTACAGCAGTTTATATACGCACAACAATCAATATATGTATACCCTACTAATATAGACAATAATGCATTTATAGGTGTTGGTCATAAGTTACATCCAATCGAAATAGCCAATCAAATGATGGCTTACAGAAACAGCGGGTTCCTACCGCTAGACGATATTGCTGTACAACAAATTATAAAAAATAATTTTAATGCGTTACAAGTAAATTCATTGTCTCCGTTTTTGCCTATATCAGTACACGACGAGGCTACTGGTATAACAGTAATCAGTTTTAAGAATGGTGTAGTAACTGAAATAATTAACCAGATATATAAAGTAGATATTGCCGAAGCAATTAACATTGTACAGCGACAAGTAAAGGTGCCTGTTAACAGGCGACAACTAATTGCGATAGTTTCATTAGTATTTGAAGTAAAAGGAAAGCAACTTTATAACAGTCAATTTATTAAAGTGTTAAATGGCGGTCATTATAATAAAGCACCGTCGTACTTTATGGATTTTTCTGAACTAGTATTACCTAGTGGTGAAACTATTATAAACGAGAATGTATATAATAGACGTTTAACTGAAGCAGAATTATTTAGTACGGTCCTGCAGGGCCTTTAACTCCTGCTGTAAATCCGCAAACTTAATATACGCTCTATACTTCCCTTCCTGTTCCTCCGCAACACTTTTTTTAAGTGCTGTTACTTCGGCCTTAAGAGCATTACACTCGTTGTTTTTATCAACGAGCATAGTGCGTAATTCTTCTTCGAGGGTGTTATTAGTATATTTTTCTGTTAACGGATCAGTCATCTACTTTTAATTGAACTATTAACTAATGATTTCATTTCGTCTAGTTCGGGGATGTGGTTAACATTTCTTGCTATATAGTCTCTTATAAACACCAACGCATATTTTTTAGTTTTTACATTGTAAAAACCTAAACTATCGTACTTCCCTCTTCTATCTTTTTGAATACAAGTGAGTAATACATTCTGTTGATGCGCCGAGTTGATCTCAGACGCACGTTGTTGGAGGTCTTTAAAAGTACCTATGATTTTTTTAATAATTTTATCTGTTGTCATTGTGGTCCTACAATGTTAATTTAATTGTATTATTATTTATTTTATTACCAGTTATATTGTACTGTAAATTGATACTCGCGGCCTTGACTTCCATACGATGGTAGCACTTCGACTTCTTCGTCAGTTACATTATCAATAGTAAAGTTAATATTTACACCAGACGGAAACCTCTTACCAATATAAACATTTAGTTTTTTAAGGTCGTCTAAGTACTCTTGCCCTTCGGATAAAAAGTCGTACTGTCCGGGCATTCTGTCAAACTGTCCTGAGTATTTAACTTTATAGTTAACACCCTTAAAAGTCTGTTCCCATGATATTACGCCAACATATTCTGGCACTCTAACTTGATCGGTATCGTTTAATTTAAGCATAAGTGATATAGGACCCCATGTATTAGCAAATCTAACGCCCTGTGACGTATAACTGCCTGAATTGTAATACATAGCATTAGTATAAACATCTTCTGTTACAGCCGGTGTTACAGTAACTTCACCTGTATCAGGATCTGTTGTAGTTATTTCAGGCGTAATAATGTTTGTAGTAGTGTAGCCACTAGCATATTCAATTGCTTGTTCAAAGTCGTATCTAAACACACTTACCGCTCCAAAGCCTATTTCATACCCTGTACCTTCTTCGGGCAGTAAATCTTCGTTAGCACTTACCCACGCATCGCCAAATGTTTCGTATAAGTTAGGTCGTCTATAACTTGTACCTACATTTATAAAGAATGGTCCTTTTTCAATACCCAGTCTAAGAGCATTCTGATCAGCATTACCGACCCTGATACCAAAGTTATAATTGAGAGCAAATTCGGCATTAACACTTAAGAACATACCGTAGTTATCTTGGTCTTGTTCACCATATTGATCTCTACTGCCGTCAGCACCATATGTTACTTGAAGCAAGTTACTAAGATTAACTGTATCGCCTACTCTAAAATAATCTCTGCTACTTTCGTTTTCGTAAGTGCTGGCACCTTCTGTAAAGTATTCTGCTTTGTCTTCTGTTCTACCTATAGTAAAATATTCATTTCTAATACTAACAGTAAATTTCTCACCGTCTTGTAAACAGTCATTGCTTTGACTAAAACTAGCAGTATAACAATTATCATAATCGTATGCGTAATCTGTAGCACTTACAATAAATTCAAAGTCTCCAGCATCGGCAATAATTTTAGCACTTTTGTTTTCATACTGATCTTCCTCAGTGTTGTCATTTCTAGCATGTTGCTTAGTTGTATAGTCTGTGAATTGTATCCAGTTAGTTGGAGCAACACTTACATATCTTTCGCTGTTACTACCTAGTTTTGCTGTGGCACTTCTAGTGATACTATCTTCGATTAACACCGTACCCGCAATACTGCCGGAGCCATACATAACACCATTGGCGCCTGATATGACTTTTACATCTTGACCACTGACAATGTCGTGCCCTAGATCGTACCATGCTGAGCCTGGCGTGTTTTGAGGAATACCGTTTTTGTAAACAGTTGTATGAACTGTTTGAGCACCACGTTCATTGTAGCCTTGAAATGCTCCAGTACCACCTGCTGTCCAGGTATACATTGGCATGATGCTTTCTATCAATGTGGTTGTTGTTAATGAATCGGCTTCTGTTGTTTCTACTTGCTGAGCAACAACAATAACTTCTTCAATATCCTCTGCTAGTACGGCCGCTGTCCATAGTGGCAATGTTAATACTAACGCAATTTTTACGATATTATCGTATAGGAATTTTTCCATTTTATTTTTCTCCTGTTAGGTCTTTTAAACCTGATTCAAACATTTCAACGCCTAATGACTTGTTAGCCTGCCAATCAGCAGTCTGGTCACCTCCGCCTACAATGTCACTTATAAATTTCATACATTTAAATGAAACACCAAAAGACATACACACCTTTGCAAGTGCGTAAGCCTCCATATCAACACAGTTACAATATCCTTCCGGCGCAACTATGCAAAACTTGTCTTGAGTATAACATGTAAATCCTTTGTGGTCAACCACAATTTCTTGTGTTAACGTTTCAAATGGAGTTTGATACATATCAAAGCCAAACGCGGTACAATCCATATCTGCTTGTACAAATCTACCTATATGAAGCATGCCTTTCATGTTTGGGTCAATGCCTCCAGCAGTACCATAGTTTATCACCATTTCTGTATCTGGATTTTCTGTTAAATATTTTGTCAGAGCCATGGTGGCATTAATTTTGCCGACTCCTGTGTACAATGTGTTGTAACTACCTTTTATGCCCTTCAGTTCGTCTTCTAGGGCAACCGCTAAAACATACTTCATTTACTGTTCCTTTTCAATTAGTTAAAATTATATTTACTCCTTCGAATATATAAAAGAGATAAATAACTGGCAGGAGATATTTAATGAGAATAGACGAAGTAATAGTAAATGAAAAACCAGTTGGAATGTTAGGCAAAATGGGTAATTTTGTCCAACGGAATGTAGGAACCACGGCCTCCAAAGCAAGAGGACTAGGTAAATCACAAGCCGCCACAATGGCTAATCAACTACACAAAGATTTAAATGTTGAACTAGGAAAACGAAATATTACTTATACTTCAGATCCTAAAACATATACTACAGCAGTATTAAATTATCTTAGCAGATCATTTGACCCTAGCATTATAAAAAAACTAGGAACTCCTTATGTGAGAGCAGTAACCACGACGCCGCAAGATCCAAATAATCTAGATAGCGGTGGAACAGAAATAGCCAAAGGCACTGATCAACTTATTCTTGATTTGATATCAGGTTCTTTAAAAAACAACCTACCAATAGGCGGAGACGCCACTGGAGATACGCCTACCAATATGGGCAGTGAAGAACAACAGGCTGTAGCCGCAGTTGCAAAACTCAGTAAAGAGGCTCAACAAGCAATCAAAGACGCCTTAAATGGCACCAAATAATAAAACCGCTTAAAAGCACCCATCATTATAGTATCCGTTAATAATACTGATAAATATATGTATGGCAACATTTATTGGATTTAGTACAGCAGGTAAAGTAAAACCACCATTTAATTTGGTGGATTTAGACTTGGTTAAACAAGATATACTTAATCAACTTAAAACATCTAAAGGTGAGCGAGTAATGAGACCAAACTACGGCTCAATCATTATGGAATCGCTTATGGACCCACTGGACGGATTAATTATACAAGACATAGAAGATGATTGTATAAGAATCGTTAGGAGTGACCCAAGAGTTGAATTAGTTAATATTAATGTAGCCGCATTAGAACATACATTACGAGTAGAAATGTATCTTCAATATAAAGCAGATTTAACTGAAGATATATTGATAGCAGAGTTTGATGTCGAATTTAACGGGGAAGAAGCATAATGGCAATTAGTAAAAGAAACAGCAATTTATTTGCCGCGGAAAATTGGGAAATGGCATATTCGGCTTATACCAATGTAAGTTTTAAGGCATATGATTTCAGCACAATGAGAGCATCGATGCTGAATTACATCAGGGAAAACTATCCTGAAAACTTTAACGACTACATCGAGAGTTCAGAGTTTGTAGCAATTATAGAATTAATTTCTTACTTGTCACAAAGTTTAGCATTTAGAGTAGATCTAAATACACGAGAAAACTTTTTATCAACAGCACAAAGCAGAGATAGTATTTTAAGACTAGCAAACATGCTTGGCTATGCTCCAAAAAGGAATATACCAGCAAGTGGTTTAATGAAAGTTACATCAATGTCTACAACAGAACCATTAGTAGACGCAACTGGTCTTAGTATTCAGAATACTGAAGTATTTTGGAATGACGATAATAATCCTGATAGTTTTGATCAGTTTGTAGCAATACTTAATAGTGCTATGTCATCAAGCAATCCATTTACAAAACCTATTATAGAAGAAACAGTAGGTAGTATTCCTACTGAAGTGTATGCTTTAAATAATCGAAGGGGAACTAATTTAACATTTAACTTTACAGCAGATGTAAACGGCGAAACATTTCCTTTTGAAGTAGTAAGCAGTAACATCACAGAAAATAAAGTTTTTGCTGAAGCACAACCAGATGTTTATCAGCCAATGCGTTTTGTGTATAGAAATGATAAAAAAGGTTTAGAGAGTCCATATACTGGTTTCTTTTTTATGTTCAAACAAGGCGAATTACAATTTCAAGACTACATATTTGAAAGAGCATTAACAAACAGAACAATAATCATTAATGACACTAACATCAATGAAACAGATATTTTCTTCCAGCAACTAGATGAAGATGCTATTAGGCAGGCTACATGGAAACAGGTACCTAATTTAACAGGTCAAACATTAGCATATAATTCATTATCGCTGGGCGAGAGAAATGTGTATCAAGTTGAAAACACAGTTAATGATGGCATACAAATTAAATTTGCAGACGGCAACTTTGGTAATATACCAACAGGTATATTTAGATTATACTATAGAAAAAGTGCTGGCACAACTTTAAATATTAGACCAGAAGTATTCAATACAGTTTCAATTAATATACCTTACTTCAATTCAGCAAGTGAATTGTATACTTTAACAGTTAATTTAGAATTACAAAACTCTGTAGTAAACTCTGCTCCAGCAGAATCACTACAAAGTATAAAAAATAATGCTCCGCAAACTTACTATACTCAAGATAGAATGGTAAGTGCTCAAGACTATAATGTTTACCCTCTAAGTCAGAGTAGTAATATTGTTAAGTTAAAAGCAACAAATAGAACACACGCAGGGCATAGTAGGTACATAGATATAGAAGATCCAACAGGAAGATTTAGTAAAGTAACATCATATGCTGACGATGGCGCATTATATAAAGATGACGAGCCATATCAAAAGCAATTAACATTTGGTCTAAATAAAACTATTAATCAGATACTAACTGATGATATTGCTGATATAACAAAACATTATACATTACAAAATTTTGTGTATGATGATTACAGAAAAGAACATAATAAAAGATCACCTGGTGCGTTTGACTTAATATCCAAAGATATACTTTGGAAAACACAACCAAGTGCGCCTAAAAATCAAACAGGTTATTTTACATCATTAAATGCTGGCACAAGAGAAATACTAAACAACAGCAAAATGGATAACAGAATTATTCAAGCAGGTTCATACTTGCGTTTTAGAAATCCTAAAGATCAAACAGATATGTTATTAGCAAGTATAACAAGTATAAGTAACAGCGGAGTACCGCTTAATGAACTTGCTATTACCACAGGTGTAGTAAAGTTAAGCAAGGATGTGCCAAACGGTTGGATAGCATACGAAATATTGCCATCACTGAATGCGGCATTATTAGAACAAGACATTGGCGCATTATTCAAACAAAAGATTGATGCCAAAGAAGATTTTGGTATAGGTTATGATTATAATCCAATCGATGTAGCAAATAGTCACTGGTATATAATTGAAAATAGCCAACTACAGAACACAGCAAAATTTAATGCTGACAGATCATCTGGTGCTAGTTGGTTAATAAAAGCAGAATACAATCTAAGCGAATCTTCAACATCAATCTCAAAATATACATTTACCTCTAGAGGTACTAGATATGTATTTGAAAGTTTAAGTGATGTTAAGTTTTATTTTAGTAACGACGAAAAAGCATACGATAGTACAAGCGGCCAAGTTAAAAAAGATATTATTGAACTCACAACAGAAAATTATAAACCGCTTATTAAAGAAACATACACTTGGTATGACACAGACGAAGACGGCATATCCGATGCGTGGAAATTAGCAGACTCAGACGCTACTTATACACCTAGTGGAGCCAGTCAAAATATTGTGCTAAGGGGCAGAAATTCAAAAGCCAAAGATATGGAACTAAAATTTATCAGTAACTTTGGTATATTACAAAACGGCGAAAATACTATTAGTGGAAGTGCCGCGTATGCTCAAGGTGACTTTATAAGTCCAGTGGAACTACCAATACAAGTAGACCCACTTAGTTCGTCTACAGGTAAAGCAGTTGTTAGAACTAACAGCGGCACACTTACAACTTTCCCAAGTGAAATACAAATACCTATATCGCAAATTACTGAAACAGTAACAGGCGGAGCAAATGGTAATATTGCGTATGTCAAATGGGACGTAGGTAGTTCTAGTTATAAAACATATCAAGGCAATGCTACCACAACAAGTTTTGAAGTAGGTTCATATAGTTCAGAAGGACACATAGACTTATTATCTAACAGCAGTATCAAAGTTTCAGACTTTGACACATTAACTAACAGATGGCAAGGGTTTAGACATCAAGATAAATTAGAAGTTATATATAAAAATGTTAGAGAAGTTTTAGATATTCCGTTACAGTTTGAAGTAGTAGACCCATACAAGTATAACGACGGCTATGCCGATCCGGCAAAAGTTGTTGTTTCACCATTAGATAGTGACTATGACGGCTTCCCAGATAATCCTTCATTGTTTGACGACTTTGTTAGCAGTGACGACTTTGTGTTCTTTGAAACCAAAGTTGATTTAGACGGCTACAGTTATGAAAAGCCTGCTAAATTTAAAATATTAGATTTACAAGCAGAGGATGTGTTAAGTGTAAACTTTGGTTTAGAAACAATAGCACCTGGTTCAAATCCAGACGCTACTACTAAATTCGCAGACTTTGATTTAATATATGTTAAAAGTCTTACTGTAGCAACAAAATATTTAAAAAATACTGTAGGTAAACTTATTCACAAATTAGTTTTTCCAAGAGATGAGTTACCTAATGTATACGAATTAATAAATGATTTAACAACACCACAATTAGTTGTGCTGTCACAGAATAATGCTTACAATGTTAAGCCTGGAAGATCATTTACACAAAATACATTAGATCTAACTCCAAGAAACTGTAGTTTTAAATGGCAACATTATGCGCCATCAGAAGTTAGGATAGATCCAAGCATAAGCAACATTATTGAAATGTTTGTTGTTACAAAAACATTCTATGCTAACATGTTAGAATACAAAAACGGTGTTGTATCAGCAATACCAGAATCACCAACATCGGACGAATTAGGTCAAGAGTTGGCAACACTTGATAACTTTAAAAGTTTAAGTGATCAGATTGTTTACAGTAGCGGTAAATTTAAACTGCTATTTGGTAACGATGCTGATGTCGAAGTACAGGCACAAGTCAAGGTAGTAAAATTACCTAACTCGCCTACAAGCGATACAGAAATTAGAAGTGCTGTATTATCTTTGATTGATAATTACTTTAATATTAATAATTGGGACTTTGGAGAAACGTTTTACTTTTCAGAATTAAGTGCGTACATCCATCAAGAACTAGGCGGCACAGTTGCCACAGTTGTTATTGTTCCAAGTAAAGCACAATCAAACTTTGGCGACATGTATCAAGTAAGATGTGAACCAGACCAATTATTCATGAGTACAGCAACAGTTGATAATATCGAAGTTGTCAAGAGTTTGACTAGTACAAATTTAAAACAATCAACTGCTCCTACAACAGGAACAAAAGCAACAACTACCGCGTCAAGCAGTAGTTCAAGTAGCTCAAGTAGTTCAAGTAGTAGTTCAAGCAGTTCAAGTAGTGGAAGCAGTTATTAATGAGCAATAAATATTTTGATTTATTACCGGTACAACACCAGACAAGTGTTAATAAGAACTTTTTCGAAAGTACTGTCGAGCAATTATTTGCAAAAGCAAACTTAGAAGATGTCAAAGGCTTTGTAGGAAGAAAAATTCCAGGGGTTGATAATAATACAAATACAGTATTTGTAGAACAGCCAGCACCAAATAGGGATTACTATAACCTAGAACCAACAGTTACTACAATTAATAGAGCAACTGGCAACCCAGACAACTTTATATTCTATGAAGATTATATGTTTAATCACAGAAGTAAAGGCGGGTTAATTGGCAACCACGATAGAATATTTAAATCAGAGCAGTACAATTTTGCTCCGCCAGTAGACTTAGACAAATTTATTAATTATCAAAACTATTACTGGTATTCCAGTGGGCCAGAGCCTATACAGGTATTAGGTAACGTGTCGGTGAGTGTTGTTATTGACGACATTGTCGGACAATCGACTTATACATCACCAAATAATATAGTTTTTAAAACAGGAATGGTTGTACAGTTTGGCGGATCATATGCTAGTGGTACAGATTATTCTCTAGGTAAATCATATGTTGTTGAAGGCGTTGGACAAAACATTTCTTTTGTTGATGTGCCTACAGCAGAACTTTCAGTAAGTGCTTACAGTGAATTTAAAACACAGCCATATGATGGCAACTCAGTACCTAACGCAACATCAACTGGTGCGTACAGTATAAACGATCCAGTAGGTTCGAGCGTACTTGCTAACATTTTAACATTAGCAAACACTAACATTAATACAGCAACATACGAATTTCAGATTGCTAGATCAATTGATTTAACAACTAAAGCAGATGGCGATATCACTGCTACATTTATAGGCGACTATGCTGACAATGTTAATAACACTAACCATATACGAATCAATGTATTTGATAACACTAACAAAGTAAGTAGTACAACATCAGGAACTGCTTATGGATTTGTTGGTGCCTATAGAACAAGTGCAAACGGTTCTACACCGGCAACCACATTAAACATGTCAAGCACATTTAGTAACGCAGGCGGCAACTTTGCTACCGATACAGACGTACTAACTAATACACTATATGTTAACAGCATTACTGATATACACCCAGGTGTCAAAGTACACCATCCTGATTGCGGACAAGCAACTGTAACTACAGTAAATGCTACAAACATAGTTTTAAGCCACACAGTGCACTTAAATGCTACTTCAACCGCATCAATTAGTTTTGATTGTCAGATGCCACAATTTAGTATTAATAGTGGTTCCGGCACAAAAACTATTACCTTGGACCAATACAGTTCAACAGGCGCAGAGTTAAAAGCAATAGATTTAAATACCTATACTGGTGTTGATGATAATGCTATTATTGTGTCACCATTAGACTTAATGAACACAATAAACGATGTAGGCATAAACAATCTTAGTGTTGTTGCTACAAGTAATTCAATCAAACTATTAGAAGCAAACGGTAATGCTGTAACAATAACAAACGTTACTAGTGATGCTAGAAATAATCCTTTTGTAGGTGTAAGTAGTACATCAGGCCTGGCATCATCGACTACAGCAATTAGTTCAACAAATATTGAAAATAACATATACGAAATTTTTAATAAAACAGCAACTACATTTGATATAAATGTTGGCGGTGCTGTAAATGTATTGCGTGATTCAAACGCAACATTTATTAATTACGGTGATTCCACCAGAGCAAATGTACAAGTTTATTCCGATACAACAGTAGCAGAAAGCGACCAGTTATTCTTTGATAAAACATTTGGGTCACTAACAGCAGGAACAATTACAACTGTATTAGGAACACCAACAACAAAAACTTTTTATATCACAACAGGTGATACAGCATATGGCGGAGCAAAATCAGGTAGTGATTTTACACAACCTAGATTTGGTAAATTTAACCATCCGGCGTATACACAATTTTTAAACGCAAACGGTTCAGTACAATCAGCCGCTGATGCTTTAGCAGGATTTGATACTGCTAACATTGAAACATTATATGCTGACGTTAGTACAACCGGCTCATTATTAAGTTATGCTTGGGACACAGGCAGTTGGGATAATACACCAATACAAAATGTTGCTGATTACTTAGTTATACAACGCGGTTCTAAAAATAAAAACCCATGGAGCAGATTAAATTACTGGTACCATGTAGATGCGTTAAGAGAACCGTTAACAGATAATACATCTGGTTTTAGTATTCCAACAGGAGCGATTAGAGCCACAAGACCAATTATTGAATTCCAGAGAGATTTAGAATTACATGAATGGGGTAACAGTTTTATATCCACAGTAGATATTGTAGCAGACAAACCTAAAGAAGAATTAGAAGGGTTAGCAGTTGGCTTCCCTATAAACAGTAGTAGCGGTAGTGCTGGATCTACAATAATATTTCCAAACAACGAATCTACTATAGCAAAGAAAATTTATACTATTGTTGATAACAGCGGATTAATGAGATTTGATGAAGTTGTAGCAATGACTTCTAAAATTGTAACAGGCGGACATGTGTTTAGTACTGGCGGTACAAATGCTGGTAAAGATTATTACTGGAACGGCAATAGATGGCAACAAGCACAACAAAAATTAAAACTTCAACAACCACCTAAGTTTACATTATATGATGACGTTGGTGTTAAAGTTGATAACATGGCAAAATATCCTAACAGTGATTTTGCTGGTTGTCCTATATTTACATACCAAACAAACGATACAAGCGGAGTTTACGATGCTGTATTAAACGCAAATGTTGTTTACCAAAGTGGTAAGTTTAGTAGCGAACCTACATTCCATAATCATGTAGCACAACATACAGTTACATGGAAAACCACGCAGACATCAGTAGCACAGACTATACCTGGATATCTTTACTACAAAGATTTAAATCAGGATTACGCAGGCTTTGACAACGCATTATTAAGAAATAACTGGCATCCAGTAAGTTTGCCAACAAATTATAGAAACTTTAGTAATACAGCAACTTATTTTGCTGGCGAAGTAGTTAAGCATGAAAATCAATACTTTACAGCAAACAGTGATATAGTTGCTGGAGAGTTTAATATTAGCAGTTTTGATTATTACGAAAATTCAAAACCAACAAAAACAAAACAGTATGTTGAAGATATTATACAAATAACTGATTTAGATAAAAACAGTAAGACATTTGTCACAAGTGCATTACCAGTAAACGACGAAGTTATTATATTTTTAAATACAACAAAATTAAAATTAGGCACAGACTTTACTATTATAACAGCAAATCAAGGAATTAGATTATCTGATAGTATTAGTTTGGCAAAAGGCGATCTGTTAAATATTAAAACATACACAGAAAGCGACAGGTTAACAAATTTAGATGCGTATGGATACTTTGAAATACCAGGCGTACTCAAGTTTAATCCAACTAATACAGAAATTACTAATGTTGCGTTTGGCGATATGCTAGGGCACTTCCACACAATGATGGAAAACCAAGATAATTTCACAGGTTCATTAAGTGGAGTAAACAACTTTAAAGATACAGCAAAAGATATTAGTGTAACACAATCACAAATATCACAAACAGCGGATGAAATTTTAACATCCATGTACATGTCAAAGTCTCCAACAAGAGAATTTTTAAATGTTTTAAGATTTAGCAATAACGAATATGTTAAATTTAAAAACAAATTTGTTAATTCAGCAGAAACTTATTTGAGAAATACAGATTATCTAAATCAAACAAATTTAGAAATCATTGATACCGTATTAAAAACTGTAAAAAATTCTAAGATTTCTAAAGACGCTCACAAATTAACATACATGGCGCCGATTGGAACAAACTATACATCGACTAGTGTTACAGTAAGTAATGCGGCTATAGTTGATTATACATTTAGTAATACAGCCAATGTTGCTTTAGATACAAATCTATATGTGTTAACACACGGCAATGATGTATTAGTAGCAGAAAAAGATTTTATAATTGAATCACACTTGCCACTTGATATTAAATTAGATACTAGTGTAAGTTTAGCAAAAGACGATGTAATTTCATTGAGAATATACGAAGACTCAGAAGCGGCATTAGTGCCATCAAGTTTATCTAAGTTAGGAATATATCCAGCATACGAACCACAATTTAAAACTGATACTTCATATCAAATAGATCTAGATGTTATACAATGCCATGATGGTAGTTATGTTCCAAGACAATTTGAAAAGATAGATGATATTATTCTAACTTTTGAAACATTAATTTATAACAATATCAAAGACGAATATAGAACAGCAGACCGAAATAGTGAATATTGTTTTACAGAGACCATAAAGCCGTCATACTATCAAAGTTCAGATTATGATTGGTATGAAATCAATGATCTCTTAGAAAATAATTTTAACAAATGGGTAAAAGCAAATGGTGTTGATTGGAGAAATAATTCTACTATTGATACTACAAATGAGTTTACATGGAATTATAATTCAGAATTTAATTCACCAGGTCACTGGAGAGGCATATTTGAATACTACTACGACACACAAACTCCGCATACCACACCGTGGGAAATGTTTGGGTTTGTTAAAAAGCCAAGTTGGTGGGCAACAGAATACCCAACAGCAATAACAAGTTCGTATACAGCATTTTGGACTAATGTAACAAATGGTTATATACCAGCAGGCGACAGGAAAGGTTATTACAAACGTTGGGCAAGACCTGGGTTAGTAATTCCTGTAGATGCTAGTGGTAATTTAAGATCACCCCAAGATATAATTTATACAACTACTACTGATACCAAAATAGAGATAAACAACAACTGGAAATTTGGTGACGGTTCCCCGGCAGAGTATGCCTGGAAGAAAAGTTCATATTATCCTTTTGCTATAGCAGAAGCAATGTACTTGGCAAGACCGGCATTGTTTATGTCAACATTTTATGACAAAGCAGATCGAGTTAGATTTTCAGCACAGGATCATCAGATAGTAAGTAGAGCAACAAGAAAAAGAAAAGGTTTTGCTGATTATACACCGCATGGTTATGTAGGTGATGATAGGACTAGCACAATCAAATTTGGTACATCGACGCTGGTAGACAGTTTCCTTAAATTCCAAACATT
>Ga0257110_1000691_pt1 | contig 15968 bp, 58 predicted proteins | sample LP_taG_7_FD_190184 | JGI IMG/M metagenome (GOLD analysis project Ga0257110, IMG submission 190184) | Marine microbial communities from Northeast Subartic Pacific Ocean, Canada - LP_J_2015_P26_10m | ecosystem: Environmental > Aquatic > Marine > Oceanic | place: Canada: Northeast Subartic Pacific...
CAAATGGTGATGAGTCTGGGGATTCTGGGGATTCTGGGGATTTGGTCTGATTAGATAAGAAGTTGAACATGTGTTTGTTTTGTATGTGATTAGTATAGGGCATCTATGTGCCCTATGGTGGTTCAGTGGTCAGATTATGAATTGGCAAGCATATGATATTTCAGAATGGTAAGAAATGTTAAAATAGGAAGATAACTAATAATTACTACTAAGACATGATTTTCAATCATTTCGGCTACAAAAACAATCCATCCAAGTATAAGACCGACAAAAAACAGCACAACTGCCATAAAACTAATTGCCTGTAGAAGAATTCCAAAATCCATAATTGAGGTTCTTTGGTTTTTTAGTATAAGACATCTGATGCCGTTGTGGTGACACCTGGTTCACTGTCACAAGACCACCCTAGTTTTCATCATCACATCAAATGGTATCACTTCTAATATCATCCAATGTGTTGGTAACTTATTAGCATTCAGAAAAGTATCAATTGGATTGTCTCCTCTCACTAAATGATACTCTTTCTTACCTTCTGGTGAAGCAATCAAAACATAATTCATCAGTTTTCCTCAAGGAACATTTGTTTGAGATGTAATAAGTATAAGGCATCTAGGTGCCTTATGGGAGTTAGGTGTGACAGTTTTTAATCTGTCTCATAAATGCTCTTTCGACTCTTCACATAGGTAAGATCTTTCCATTGATGTGGATAACACAATAACAAAGTATGAATATAATTATGTTTCTCCTCACGGGTATACTCACAATTTGGTTTTGGTTTGACTCCTGTCTCAATCGTAATGTATGCACTATCAACAAAGTATACCCATCCTTTATGTATGTTACCATGATGATTCCATATTACATAATCATTAATAGCAGGAACATATTTACTCATCTAAATCACCAAATACCAATTGGACATTTTGCAGAATTTAACTTAACTTTTTGCTCCATAAAACAACCACATTGTCTACATCTACCTTGATAATAATAATCACACTCTTGACATAGATTCAATCGTTTCGTTTGTTGTTCTTTTGTAGAAAACAAATTTGTATGTGTATGAGTAGATGTTATGGATATACTATCTTTTACTACATTAAATGTAAACTTTGCAAGGTTCTTACCTTGTTCTTGTAATGATGGAAATGATGTTGTATTCATTTTACTTTTATTATCTTTATTCTTTCTGGGTTAGAACCTTCAGCAATCAATGCTTCATAATATTTAATACAGTCTTCCTTACAACATGGTTTGCATATATCTGCCCATCCATTTGTTCCTTCTTCTTGTATTTTATACATGATTTCTTTGTTAATTAGTAATGAGAACATCAATTATACCGGATTTATAATCATCCGCCAACTTAAACCTTTGGGATGTAAAAATACCTTCCATCAATTCATTAGCATACGATTTTAAATCTCCCTCTTGATTTATAAGATCTAATGCTTCTTCATCGGTTTCGGCAATAAGAATCATCATACCGATACTGATATTTGTAGAATACACCTACTTAGTCATAAGAATTCATCCATAAGATAATCAACTGTAATTTCCATCTTGGCAGCAGTATTCTCTAGAAATTCATCTAATACTTCAGGAGCATCTTCTTTGACTACTGTATACCATGAATACCATAATTCTGGATTGGTCTGTGGCGTTACTGGATTAGAAAGATTGGTCAACATAAGATTCGTAATTGAGTTCGACGTTTGTTGTGTCTAGTGTGGCATAATAATCATACAACCGATCATACAATGTGTCAATACTACCTGATGATCGATTAATCTGTATCTCATCTATACTCTCCACTAATTCAAGTGACTTGAGTATAATATCTAATTCATGTACATTCAGTTCAATTGAACACTCCGTCCTTTTCATTTCTTTAAAAAAATAATCCTACTAAGTTGATAATTGTTATAATTGTCAATACAATTGTCAATACACTAGTTTGAATCCATATTGTGCCTTCTTGTATTGCTATTGTGTTTCTCAGTATCCTTATCGTTCTGTTTTGTATTGCTATTGTGTTTCTCAGTATCCTTATTGTGTCTTCTTGTATTCGGATTCGTTCATCTTTTAGTTCCGACATCACTCTATTAATTTTGTTTGCTCTGTCATTTTCATTCATGAGTATTTGACCTTCTTGTTCTTGCGAATTTTCTTGTGAAGTTTCTTGGAAAGTTTTGATACCTTTTCCCATTCTTCAAAGTAAACAGCATCTCCAATTTGTAAAAACAGAGGGATTGGTTTTTTTGGTCCTCTCAGATCTTTCCACATTAAATCTCTGTATCTACCCAGACCTCCTTCATCCTGTTTATCTAACCACTTAAGACATTCTTCCATTTGATATTCACGACCTAAGTCATAAGCAGCTCGCATGTCCGTGTCAAAAAAGAGTCTCTGCCCTTCGAGAACGACATCATCGGGAGATCCAAATTGGTTTAGGATTTTGTCAGTTAGTGGATGTTGTTTAGTCATGAGTTTTCCTCTTGTTGTGATGGTTGCTCCCATTTACGGGATTTAATCTCAATGCCATGCAGACAAGGAATATCGCCAGAGCAGCAGCTATCTGTAAATTCGTTCCAATCTGTGAATGGTTCTGGAGGGGGTCCAGTAAAATAACATTGAAAAAAATACAGTTTAGTCATGAATTTAATACAATTCGTAGGGTTCAACTGTTTCATTTACTGTATCCAACCATTCAGACCATACATTCAATGCATGACCACTGGCACCATCCTTTGTCCATTGTGAAATAAACTTAAAAGCATACTCTGCACGGGATTCTGGTTGTGCAAGTCGTGTGATGAGTCCTGGTGACATCTTCATGGGATCGGTTGCGTATGTGCTTATTATAGGGCACTAGGTGCCCCTATGGAGTGTTCAGTGAAAGAATTCGTAAGATGTCTGAGGTGTTGGATCATAACCGTCATGAATGTCAGCAACAGCATCATTGACACTACTTTCATTCTGATAACATTCCAGAATGATGTCCAACTGCCATCCTTCATCAGGAACACCATACTCTTCTTCTACGATGGCATAGACTTCATCCCAGTACTTACAGAATAATGGATCATTCCAACAGGTTTCTTCATTGAGTGACATAATGCGTCTTTCCTCAGATTCTTGTTGGTTCAGAGTGTGATTGTGAAAATCCATGATTGGGTTCCTTTGGTATGTGAATAGTATAGGGCAGAGTGGGGGCAGAGTCAGGGGCAGAGTGGACGGTCTAGTAAGTGGTTTGAGTTTGTACTATAACATCTTTAACCGTAGTATCGGTGCAGGTTTACATAAGTACCAACCAAAGTAAAAACCGTCGCAACAACTTGAATGAAAAGCAATGTTTTTGTTGGGAAATTAGTCATCAGAAATCAAGAATGAGTTGTTCAAATTGAAGATGGTCACAGCACGTATCATCATCGTGCAAATCAATCATGTCCGTATCTACATGACTGAAGAGTTTATCAAACAAGTCATTCACGAACTCTTGATTCGATTGTTGAGTCATAATAATTCATCATTTTGGAATCACGTTGTGCCAAGAACATCAGATAACCTGCAATGACACCAAAGGTAAGAATAAAAGTTAGAAGATACTGGGTGAATTTCATTGTTGAACTGCGGCAATTACGTGATAAAACAAGTAGACACCGAATGATAGAAGAGGAAGAGGAATAATAACTCCATGTAAGATAGGATTTTTAATCATATGGACACAAAACATAACCCATCCGACTAAAATACCAGTCGCGGCAACAATGAATGCCATGACACCAATTGCCTTAAGAAGAATACCGAAATCCATGATGATTTTAATAATTGGGATTGATTAGGATGAATCGATTAACTCATCCTAATCGATTCATTGATCAACCAACTGCCATTGGAGCATACTCAGATCGTGGCATTTGATCTAGGTTGAAGTCAGATACCTCCGCACCATTCGCAATGCGTTCTGACCACTCATGACGTGCTGTGAGAGCAGTGACAGTGCTGTAGGACTTGAGACCATTCTTATTAAATGTGACACGCTTCTGGAAACGCTTGACTGTTACAATCATTCCTTTGACATCATCTGCCTCGGCAATGAATGCTTCAGGGAAGAAATCAACTGTGGTGACGAGTGTGGTGAGTTGCATGAGTGCGGTTCCTTTGACTCTGATTACTTTCTTATGATAGTGACATCAGACGGTTCTGAAACTTCTATTGTGACACTTCTGGCATTGGCACACCCTTAATTACATTTAACCACAAATCATATAACCTTTCTTCTTCCTCACGGGCCTCAATTTCATGTGGTTGATCCTCATAATCATAATTCTCCACTGGTTCATGAGAATAACACAATTTTCCATATCGGGATCGCAGGTCACCACGTATCCACTGTGCCATATGGGTCAGTTCATGAAAAAGAGTTTTTATATACGTTTCCTTATCCATATGTGTGTGAAGTTCAATCAGGAAGTGTCGTGGTCGATAAAATCCTTCCATCACATCACAATAACCAACAACACCTTCACGTTTCAGTCCTTTATGATTAATATCCACACAAATGCTATGTCGTGGAAAATATTCATTCAAAAACCAAGAGGTAACATCCTCACAGATGATCTTAGAATAACCGTATCCAAAATGGTAGATGCTAGACATGTTCCCCAATGTAAAAACCAGATAAATGATGAGATGAATAAAAGTTTTTCTTTAGAAGTCATAACACTTCAATTTTAACACATTCTTGATACTCTTTCACACCAAAAGCTCTTGTACTTTTAACATCTTTAAGATCTTCCTTAGTCCAAATACAGAAAGTTCCGAGATGAGAAATAGCAATCATTTTATCATAATTTTTGGGAATTGTTACCTTCCCATAATTATTTTTTGATTTACTATTTGTTCTGATGTTAACTTCTGGTTTTGGATCAGAAGAACTTCTTGTCATTTGTGTTGTTGATTTGACTGAAATTAACTCAGTAATAGAACCTTTCAGTGCAATAAAATCACAATCACAATCAGTGTCTGGATTGGTTGGAACGAAACAAGTGTAACCCTTGCGAGTAAAAATTAATTGTGCAAGTGAAACAGAATAGTCCACAACTTCATGTCTCTTTTCACAAAAGCTGAAAATTCCAATGGGATTGAAATTTTTGCTTTTTGTTCCTTTAGCAGTCATGCTGGTGTTACACTCCATTCATCTGTTGGAACCATTGTGTTGATAATATGCTCAACATTGTTGATTCCATAGACTATAACCTCTTGAGTTGAAGAGTAACCATTTTTCTTCTCACGTTTCCATGAGACAATCCATCGATCAGATGATGCTTTCATTGTTCAAATACTTTGGGTTTTGGATGATTGAGACCAATTTTCTATCATAGATTTTCTTTCTTTATAAACCTGACGATCATAATATAATTTCAATTGTCTTATATTCATTGGTGGCAGTCCTTCAAAATACCAAAGACTTTGGTCAAATTTAATATACATATGACTTCTAGACTCAAGAAAGATTTTTATACGACGTATTTTTTGTTCCCAATGAATTCTTTTTTGCTCCCTTTTACAATCGTGGGATCTTCTTTTTACAATGTTAGTTTTGCAATCTTTGAGGGGGTTAATTAAATGATTTTCCATAATATTGTCATTCATCCTCAGAATCTTTTTCTTTGCAAGTACAGACTTCAATTAGTGGTTCTAATTTGTTCAGTAACTTTTCATTTAGTTGATCAGAAAAGAAATCAACATCTCCTTTACCCATAAGATAAACAAGATGCTTTATCTCATTTTTTGTTAGATTTACAATCATTAGTATCAAGCACCCTGATAGTATGCGTTGCGGTAGAGATATCCACCTGCCCAATCACAGTTCTCCAACACAAACTCACGTTCTTGGATGATTAACAGATTGAAACGAACACCTTTTGCTGGTGCCTTGATTGATGCTGCCTTGTATACTTCACCAGTTTTTTTATCAATGAAGCAGTGAACTGATTCAATCTGACCATCTATACACTGCATCACTTTGTGATACTTACGACCTGAAATCAGTGCATAAGAATAGTTGCGACCACTATTTGGATACTGACGTTGATGACTTTGCTGAAGAGCATCACAAAGCATCAGACCATACTTGGTGACATTCAACTGAATGGTGTTCTGGGCATCTTTCTGGGCAACGTAGTCGGTGAAGGTGGCAGTCATGGTGTTGTCTGAACTGTGTTCAGTATAAAAGATTTTGGTGGGGTTTGGTAGAGCAATCATGACACTTTACTAACTGGCACAGAAGGAGAGACTTCAACTTCTTTAATGTTCAAACCACAGAGTTGATTGTAAACTCGATTAGAAATGAAATCGGTGGCTCTCTTAGCACGACTGGTCTCATACCAAATAGTCGTGCAACCATCATAGGTCTCAACACGAATACGGTAGGTCTTGGTGGCAGTCATGGGTGGTTTCCCTTGTATGAATGTATTATAGAACATCCTGAGAGGGTTTCAGGATGTTGTGTTACAGACTTTAAAGTGTCACATCAGACAAGTTGTGTAGGATCCTCCTCATCTAGTTTCTGGGGAAGAAATCCTCCTAGATCAAACAGTTCAAAGTCAGGATCGTTGTTGTAACGTGTTGCTGCTGCTCGAAAAATTTTGTTGTATTTTGCAATTTCTCTCTTCAATTTCTTACGTTCTTCATCTGCACGTTCAGCAGTCACGTTGTTGACCATACCAATAGTCAGAACATCTTGTCCACGACTTACAGCTTCCAATGCTTGACAGAAACTGCGTTGCATGTAAGTGTTGTTTGACTTACCGTTATAGTTGATTGGTAAAATATATTCTGTACCAGACAACTTGTCTTTCAAAATTTCTTCAACCTTACGACGACCATCTTCTACATTAAATGAAATCATACTTTTTTTTGAATTTATATTACTAATAACTTTTTCGCACCGATTTCTTACACCTTTTTGTGTGAAAGAATGTGGAATACAGTTCCACCATACAACACATTCATCAACAGTAGGGGTAAATTCTTGCCTATCAATCCAACAACGAAGACGACTCTCAAAATCATCAAGAGTTGCAGGTTTTGAAGGAGAATGATTGTTGCATCCAAGTCCAATCTCATCTTTAAGATCTTCAATGTTGCTACCTTCTTTCAAATCAACAACAAGATAAATCCACTCTTGCATACCCAATTTCTTGAGTGAGGCACCACGGGTAAATCCATCAACTGAAGTACCATTATTCAAAATCACAGGAGGAAGTACATCAACCTGTATCCCATTTGATTGAATACTTGTGGAAATCTTGTCTCGGTTGTCGTAATCAGTTCCAGTAGAACGAGCAATGTTGACAACTTGACCGTTTTCGTTTGTGTAGATGATGCTCTCACAAGTACGAATTTCAAAACCTATAACATCGGCGGTTTTGAAGTCGGGCAATTCAAAATTATCAAACCAGGATACATCCAGGTTAGAGGGAATTTCTGTACTGATCTGAAAGAATTTCATGATAAAATCTGTTAGTGTTTAATACACTATATGTTTGATTAGAACTTTTAATGAGTTTCCATCTCAATAAACATAGTATAAAGCACCCTGAAGAGGTTTCAAGGTGCTGTGTGACACTTCTTAGACTGTCAGACTGCTCCAGCAGGAATTTCTACTGGTTCTGGTGCTACCAAATCCTCAAACTGATGCATATCATAGGCAAACCAGTTACCATTACGGAAGATATAGGAGTATTCTTCACCAGCAGAGAAGAACTCTTCCATATCTTTATCAAGACGAGATGGGCAATGTTCACCACGCTCAGAGTAATACATCGGACCTCTTTCAGGACGGGTTTCATTCTGCCAACCACAATTAGTCCAAGCAGATGACATATCACCACCATCGATCAACTCTTCCACCAGTTCTCTGGTGTTGTAGTGTGTCTCCAAGATACGACCCAACCACTCAGGATAACCATCCCAGTGATGATAGACAGAAAGAATGGATTGGTCAGAAAGTTCGATGCCGATGCGACTGCGGGTGCCCATGGTGTGTGTCTCGATTACTTTGTAATTATAGAGCATAAAAAAGCCCCATAGTGGGGCAGTGGTCAGTTTGAGAATTGGTTAATGTGGATATGGAATTAGTAACATACGATTAATACTTTCCAAAGATTTTCTCATATTTTCACGACCTACTGGATTATCTGTGTGAAATGTGATGATCGGGAAGTTTTCTTTAGTGTACTTGCCACAGAAAACCTCTCTCTCCAACCAAAGCATAAAGTAATATCCAGTATGATCTGGAGCCGTATCTCCAAGGTCATGATCTAAAGAGATATGAGTGGGTTTCTCAGTTTTTGTTAAGAACATCATATCCTTTACATTTGATACAAGAGTCCAACCTTCTGGTGGAGTTCTTACGTCATCAAGGTAGAGTTTCATTATTGTTTCAGATGTTATTCTTCATTAAGATTATACTCTTGGATATGTAGCCTCAAAAATAAAAGTTGGTGGTGCTTCATCAATCCATGTTTTACGACAATAATTTTTCACTTCTTGTAGAGTTGCATCAGTTTTATGAGTGATAATTACTCCAGAATTAAGTTTCTCCTTTACATTATAAAAAAACTCTGAACTCAATTCACTCATTAATTTCTCAAGATCACCTTTAAGATCTTCAGAAAAATATTTCTTATCTAATGGTTTTAAATATGAATCTTTATGAAAATTATTCTCCTTAATAGATTTGCAAGTGAATAAATTGCCAAAGAGAGTTTTGATATTCATTAGTTTGTTTTACTTGTAACCATCATACAATAAAAAACCACCCCGTGCAAGGAGTGGTATGACACTTCTCAAACTGTCCCAATCAGTCTTCATAAACCAGACATTCGGGTTCTGATGGGTTAGCATCGCAATACAGTTCTAATGGTGATGGGTCATGATGATCACCTGCTTCAATCTCTGACTTATGATGTTCTGCATATTCTTCCAATTCATGTAGTTCACCTTCAATGTGACGACGTTGATTAGGTGAAATCATAGGATTGTCAAGGATTTCTTTGTCCTTTGCGATGTGAGTTTCGATGTTTTCCATTGCGTTATGTTTCTTATACTTTTATTTATTTTGCATTTTTACCTTTTCCACCAAATAATGAGCAAGTGCTTCCATTCTTTCTGGGTGAATTGCACGAATATCTGCCTCTTTTAGAGCAATTTTCATGCTTATTTCCTCCATTTCGGATAATTTTTTGCCGTTTTTTGGTAAAGTCATGAACTACTTGCGATGTGTTGATATTCTAACATTAGAATTCAATAGTATCTATGAATTTAAGATTTTATTCAAATTTTATTCGTCGGTATTAAACCAAGAACCAAACATACCACTGTCTCCAGGTTTGCGATTTTCAAATTTATCAAGAATTTCATCAGCTTGAATGACTGATTCTATTTTACTAATCATTTCTGCAATGACACTACAAACCATTGGTCTTTCTTGCCTTGCTGCAAATGCAAGTGCATTGCGAAGTGATTGTTCTGCTTCATTAAGTGATTCTTCAACTGATTGTGAGAGTGCCATAATTATTTTTTAAATGGATTTGTTCGATTTAAATCATTACGATCATAGTCGTAATAATATTTTGATTTTGCATATGATTCTTTTTCTGTTGTTAGTGGTTCAATTTTTTCCATTTCATTCCATATTTTTTTAAAATCATCAATAGTCCATTCATCGCAAGTTTCTGGAGAATTCCAAAAATCTTCCCAATCTTTTGGGGAATTAGTAACTTTTTCAATCATGAGAGTCAAGTTCATCTTTAATTGCTTGTTCCATGAAAGATTGAATTTCTTTACTTGTCATACCATTTAAGAACTTCCAATTAGGATCATCTTTGTCCCATTCAAGACTAAAGGTTTCGTCTTTATTCTGGTTTACTTTCAGACTGTCTTTCATTTTTCTTTAATTGCTTTCGGATCATTTTAGCATATGCAACTTCTTCTTGAGAATACCATTCAGGATGTTTTTTAGATCTTTTGATGATTTTTTTGGTTGCTTTTTTATCGGATAAATCCACTTTAAGATTTGTTTGGGGGGTTTTAAGTATTTAACACTTTAACATCCATATATTAAAGTTTACCACTAACTATACCACTATTCACCACTCTAGTGCTACCTTCCGGCCAACCTTCTTGCTCACACTTAAGGTGCCATCGTGTCATAAGTGTAACATTATCTTTAATGGCACCAGTGAGCATTTTGCGTCCATCTTTAGTCATCGATGAAAACAAACCATAACGAGTTGCCCAGACATAAAAGCAATCATCAATAAGTTCGGCACCTTCTGGTATAATGACTTCTGGTTTTGTATCAGTTTGAATCATTGTTCTCTTGCGGTGGTTTCTTATTAAATCCAAAAGGTCCTACTTTAGTTTCAGACCTTTTCTTCATAACAACACCAGCAAGAGACTCCATAATTTTAAGGATGTCTTCTGCCTTAGCATTTTCACCAAGTTCTTTGGCAACATAAAAATACTTATCAAAGAACTCTTGACTGTGCTCTTTATAGTCTTCGACTGTGATTGGTTGATCTTTCATTTTACAAAAGGTGATGTAGTAGATTTGTTTGTTTTATACCATTCCATTGGTACTTTTTCTGTTCTAAAATTTACCCAAAGTTGTCGGGTCAACTCTCTTCTATGACAGGACAATAACTCACAATTGTTGTTCATTTTCCTCCTGTATCATAGTTTAGTTGGTCATCTTGTGCCTTTAGATTAGCACGTCTCACTCTATCATGAAGTTGCTTGAGTGCTTCAGTAACCTCAGGAGTTTCTTCCCAAGTCCAACTTTCACCGCTCTTTCCAGTAAATTCTTTTTTAGTCATGGATTTAAAATTTATTCGGGTAGTCCGTAATCTTTATCCTGAATAACATTATTCAGTGTTACAATTTCAGTTCTAAGATCATCAATCTCTTTCCGAAGACTGTGGATTTTTTTACTATAATACAACTTTAGTTTTCTAATTTCTTGTGTCATGGATTTAAAGTTTTGTAGACAGCAGAGATATTCATATGTCCGTGAATGTATCCTGCAAGAATTATAGCAAATACAGTCAAAAATATCAAGCCCGTTCCAATCAAGTTAGGCAACGGTGAGATCATTAATTGTATATTTATTTTTTCTGAGTTGATATCGTTTGATGTATCTTTGTCTGTGTTCTTCACAATCAAAATGGCAGATTCGATCTTCATTTCCGTCCCTGTATTCTAATCGATAAGGGAATGCTTTAAATGGATGCATTTCTTCAAGTGTTAGATTCTTTTTCTTTGGAGTTTTTGTTGAATTCTTTACCTTCGCTTTGCGAGTTGTAGTAGTCTTCTTTGCTGGCATTCTTCTCAATCATTTTTTCATGTTGTTGAGCACCTAAGTTGTCTAGAAAATCATTAATCATTTGAAACCTTTTACTTCTTTTTTATCTAGTACATCGATATGAGAGAGAAAAGATGATGGAGTATTCCACCAGATTGATTGTGCTTCTCCCCATGATTCTACTGTAAGAGACATACCATCAGTTTTTATAACTTTATAGTGATGTCGATCATAAGGTTCACTGGATGATTCTGTAAAGAACAGTGGGTCAGAGGGATCAATTAAACTCATGGCATTTTCATAATTTGGGTTGTAACTTCTTGATGTCTTAGATACAATTTAATAAAGCATCTAGCCATTACTTTCATTGTATCAAGATCTTCACAGTTCTCAATTTCTCTTGAGAGTTTTTCATATTCAAAGAGTTTAGATGTGGTCTCTAACTGTATGCTATCTGGATCCATGTCTTTTAGATATTCTAAACTACTATTTACCCCAGAATGTTTTAGTTTAAAGCATACTGAGTTAAACCATCCTACTTTATTATAGAGTTTGATTTTTGTATGTTGAGAATGAACATCTACCTTCTCAACAATGTATTCTTTACCAATAATCAGAGAGGAAGTAGGGTCATCATTATTTCCCCACTTTATTTGCTCTTCAGAGCATCCTGTATATTCTACAATATTATTCTTTTCCATATGTAATCATGCTATCTATTGCGATTAAAGTATCATAAGGAATCCATGCAGGATTTTCATCATTAAATTGAACCTGAACTTCATTTATATTTCTCTCTAGCAATTTAGAATAAGAAGTTCTGGTGTTTTTTACATAAGAGATTGGATTAATCATTTCATTTAAACAAAGGAAAGAGTGGGGGAGCACTATCATAATACTCCATATTATACCAATAACAATCAATCAATCTTAATTTTTGAGTGACTGTATTATCATCATTATAGGGATTAAGTGATGTAAAATTCTCACAGGCTCTTACGATCTCTTGCGGAACCTGTATTGTTGCCCATGTGTTCGGGTCGTCAATAATAATTGGTATCATACTACAACCTCTTTCCATGCTTTCTTAAAGTTTTTATCCCAGCTTTCAGTATAAACTGGAAGGAAAGCATTTAGAGCATAACAAATATCAACAATTTTCATTTGATTTTGTTCATCTACAGCCTCTTGCAATTCATCTAACATAAATTCTACCGTAGAAATCCGGGAAAATGATTGCTCAAGATTATTCATGACTGTCCAAGTTTCATCAGGCATCAGGTTTCTCTTGTTTATACCCATATTCTATCACAATTTCCTTGTGTGTGCTCACTGTATCTGATAAGGATCTCTGATGTATTTTGTAGTCATGATCTTCTTGACCCAATTGTTCCGCAAACTGATGCAGTAAGTTCCAATTTAAGTTTTGATCCATTGCTTCAATGCAACTTTTGTTATATTTAACACTATGGATTTCTTGGGTTAATACCTAAACTTTCAAGGTAATCAATCCACCAATCAGCATCTTTGATATACTTCCAATTAGGAACGGGTTTACCTTGTTCTACAGTATAATATTCATATAAAGCATCATCGATAATCTGTGCGATCTCCATATTCTTCTTCCTCCGCATCAACGTCCGCATATGCATCTTCCACATATCCGGTTCTGACTCTGTATTTTTCTCCTGCGACATAAGTTTTCTCGGAATTAACAGCAGATACCCACACAGAAAGTTTTATTATAATAAAAATAATAATTAGTGGAGTAAAGCAACCAATTAAAATTACTGAAGTCATTACAGTTCTTTCGTTATAAAATTATCTATATCAGTATTCCTCCAAATAAGTTGATGTGCTAACTTATCTCTCAATTCATTGATTCTTTCCTCATCATAAGAATCAAAGTTTCCTCTCTTATCAACTTTCTTATAATAATGAAGTGCATTGATAATGATAGTATAATCTTCTAATGACAACTCAAAATTCATACAAACATTCCCTGTTCATTCATATATTGAAGTGCTTCTTTCATACTACCAATATGATGATATCCGATTGATACTTGAGGATATGTGGCATTTATTCCAAACTCTGCCTCAAATGCCTTATTATCAAAGTCAACATCTAAAACATATTCATGGAAATCATCACCAAGAGATTTAAGAAGAGATATCATTCTCTCACACTCTTGACTTCCGTTGCTGTAAATTACTGCCTGCATTTTACTCCTTTGATTTAATTATTGGAATTGACCTCGACCTGTTTCTTAAGTAATTTAACGGCCTTCTTAAGTTCTTTTCTTGATCTGATTTTACTAAACTCCCACTCAACAATGTCCATTGCCTCACAAATTAAATCGTTCATGTTCTTTTTAGTATTCATGTTGCTCCCTTTTTTTTGCAAATATTTCATAATAAGCAGAGATCACATAATCATCCCATGGATCAGGTAAACTACCTCCTCTACCTAAACGAGTTTCCATTCTAGATAATTTATCAATAGGTAATTCCATAACATCAGGATCATTGAGAATTTCTGACAATTTAGATTTCTCATTATGATTGCTGAAATTACGAAGAGGATACCTGTTAGGTAAATTACGAGTAGTTCTAGTCACGTTGCCTCCTTACTTTTACATTTTTTAAGCACATCTTTAATATAAAGAACAGAGTCAGTATACTCTTTCATGTTTTGACCACCCACAGCAATATACATCAATTCTTCAATTGCACTATCAATTAAATCATTTAAATCATTCTTTTCAATATGACCAATTGAATCTAATCCTTGATTTTTAGTCACGTTGCCTCCTGCAATTTTTTTCTGTAGTTGTCCCTGTAAATAATCGCCTCCTCTACTGTTGCCGCCAACCATCAGTCACGGGTTCTCCAGTCATCGGGTTTGTCTTGCTGGAACCAATCTACAATCTCATCAGCACCATTAAATCCCGTTTTATAATTGGATGGGTCCGGGTCTCCCAAACCTAATCTATTCATAAAATCATCCATACTACCTTCCTCAATGTTTTGTGAAGATTGTCTTCGTGCCATCTTTAACATCTCGTTAGCAGATGTGTTTGCTTTCGCAAGTTTTTGTGCCCAGATCATATCATCTAGTTTAACCTCTTCATTATTTGCTATACATTTACAAATAAATTCTAACCGAAGACGGTATTGTGTTGAGAGCATATTATTCTTTACCTCTAATGAAACTCTTGATTTCTACGACGATCAAGATACTCTAAAATTTCTGCTCTCCATTCCATCAACTCAAAAAAACATTCTTGATTATGAGCACATTTTCTGAGTTCAGAATCAGGTTTTAAAACACTTTCATAAAAAAGTCCAAGTGCATCTTTGCTCTTTTGTTGTTTATCAGTCATAGAAATTTTTCAAGAGAAGAGGTTGCTTTCTTTTTGATTTTAGAATACTTTTTGATATAATCAAGTGCTTGTTTATACGTTTTTACACTACGCACTTGACTACCATTATGTATAATACAGAAACCTTTCTTCTTTCCTGCTAATGGTATAGCAGCCCACATTCCATCATTAGATACAAAACCATCAGGATCTCCTGGTTTTACATTCAGGAGACTCTGATTATGAACATGTGGTTTGAGAAACTTAGTCATTAGTCCTCCTGTATTGGTCGCATTGCTTTTTTCAAGTCACTCTCTAACTCGTAGACAGGTCCACAGTCACCGAGGTAATCAGAGTCGGTATAGTGGGAGATGTTTTCATCTAACCATTCCAGTACCTTATCCAATTGCCAATCAGCAGCGGCACGTACAGTATCCTCCCCAAAGGAATACTCACCGCTCTCCATGTCGCACGTATATCTCCTAGCGAGTTTCTTGATCTGTGCCAGGGTCAGTGGGTGTTCAGTCATGAGTTGTTCTCCTGTGTTGGTTGCATGTAGGTTTTGAAAGTATTGACAAAAACTCTAAGTTCATCATTAGCCTCATCACTGTGACCACGGCACAAGAAGTTCTCTAAGAACTCCTTAAGTTTTTTTTGATCCTGCTTCAACTGGTCATCACGACCCATGTCATAAGCGTCTCTCATTGCTTCTGGGCAGGTCTTGTATTCGGAAATTGCATCAATGAGTTTTGGATGAAGCGGGTGTTTAGTCATGAGTTGTCCTCCTGTGGGCGCATTGCTTTTTCTAGATGTTCCGGTAATTTGTTCATCGTTTTAAATTCTCCTGTATAACTATTGATAGTAAATTTGGAGAGGTTTTTGTCTAACCATTCCAGTACCTTAGTCAACTGCCAATCAGCAGCGGCTCGCATGTCAATTTTAAAGATTGGAATAGAATGGTCGTAGTAAAACACATCTTCAGCAATCTTTTCGATGATTTCATCAGTCAGTGGGTGTTGTTCAGTCATGAGTTGTTTCTATTGAATTGTTTTAGTGTGAGTGGTCCTTGAATGGGTGGACCAAGAAGACGTTGTTTTCTAAGTTTTTGTTCATAATAATATGATTGTTCTTCTTCCGAAGCACGACTCATAAGCTCATGAATAGAAACAGACGTTTTTTGTTCAGTTGGTTCTTTGTTCGGATCTATAGATCGAACTTTTTTAAGGAGAT
>Ga0257110_1000692_pt1 | contig 15961 bp, 18 predicted proteins | sample LP_taG_7_FD_190184 | JGI IMG/M metagenome (GOLD analysis project Ga0257110, IMG submission 190184) | Marine microbial communities from Northeast Subartic Pacific Ocean, Canada - LP_J_2015_P26_10m | ecosystem: Environmental > Aquatic > Marine > Oceanic | place: Canada: Northeast Subartic Pacific...
TTGATGTTATTAATAGACTGACATCATCAAAAAAGTTAGACACAATAATAGGCGGCAACACTCATCTAAGGGATCAAGTATTTGCTGACTTTCAACGTTGCGGATATACACATAAATTAAGTACATTTTATGCTAATACATTTTTTGATCTTTCACAGAAAGACAATACAACTCCAACATCTTATTATACAATTATTACTGAGACAGACAACACATTCGAATATAAGATTAAAGACGGCGATGGCGTTTACCAATATATTACTAAAAAAACATATGACGCAGACGCCGGCGCAGAATGGGACTCGGGCGATAATTATAGAAAGATTAAAGACTTGATAGTATCAGAAAAGCAAAAAATAAAATTTAATGACGAAACTTTAAAATACATTAACAGCACATTGCCTAACAATGTATCATTTAAAATTGAAAAACCATCCACTACAAACAAATTTATTGATCCTTTAATTAGGGCGTAATGGCAAAATTCCTCAAGGGCAATTACTTGCCTGAAAATACACAAAAATATGTAGGTGCTAAAAATCCTTACTACAGAAGTAGTTGGGAACTAGCATTCATGAAGATGTGCGACAGTCATCCATATATTACTCAATGGGCAAGTGAAAATATTAAAATACCTTACAGGCATCCTGTAACAGGAAAGCATACTATTTACGTTCCTGACTTTACAGTTATGTACACAGACAAGCACGGCAAACGCCATATGGAAGTAATTGAAATTAAACCAGGCAGTCAAACTACATTAGAACAGGCCAGAGGACAAGCAGAAAAAATGCAAGTAATGATAAACATGGCAAAGTGGACAGCGGCAAACGAGTGGTGCCAACGCAAAGGTATTCGTTTTAGAGTGCTAAACGAGAATCACATATATGCCAACACCAAGAAACGGAAAAGATAAGTAATAGCATGACAAGGAAACTAGAACAAGAGTTTAACTTACCGTCAATGGACGAACTAAAAGAACTATCTCAGCAAGAAGTTATTGAAGTGGGCATTGAAACAGAAGCAGTTCCTGTTACAAGTACACCAACAGATGTAGTTACTACAGCATTAACTAATGCCGAAAAAATTGATTCAGCATTACCAACTGTAGAAGGTGTAGCAAAGCACGACGGCGACATGGAAAATATTGCCGAAAGAGCAATGGACAGTTACGAAGAACTTATGAGTCTAGGCATGAACGTACAAGATGCCCATGCTGGTAGAATATTTGAAACAGCAGGCAAAATGCTACAAATAGCAATGGATAGTAAAAATGCTAAAGTAGATAAAAAATTGCGTATGATAGATTTACAATTAAAAAAATTGCGTATTGACGCAATGGAAGGCACTAATTCGGGCAGTAGTGACAATAGTGCTGTAATGGATAGAAATCAATTACTCAGTTTTTTAAACAAGAAAGATAAATAAGTACGAAGGAGATTTTATAATATGGCTAAAACATTTAAAGAATATATCACTGAAAGTTTTTCAAAATCATTCAGTTACAGAATTAAACTTGCTGGAGACTACAGATCCGAAGACAGCACCTTTATAGAGAACATACTGGGTAAGTATGGTGTTCAAGATGTTAGCGATTTTAAAAGAACTCCGATACAAGAAGAACCTTTAGATTTTAAAAATAAAGGAATACAAGGTCCAACAGAAGTAAGCAGTTGTGACATCACATTACAATATCCAATTAACGAAAGACTTTTAGAAGTATGGGTAGCAGTACACTTAGGCATTGACCCAAGTAAAATTGTTATTCAGCCTACAGAAGGTCCTAGACAGTTAGAAGATAACGTTACTAAAGGTAGAGAAGAGTTTGATAAAGACAGAGAAGTATCAATGGAAGATTCTACACTATTAAAAGATGATCAAACACATTACGAAGCACAAAACGAATTTTTAGATCTAGAAGAATTAGGTTTATATGGCGAAGAATTTAATGAAAAATTTATTGCTGAACTTATTAAAGTTAGAGATGAAAAAGGTGCTGACTACTTCCGTAATTACCCTAGCAAGAGTAACTTAATGGGCGACGATCTTAAAGGATTAGCAGACGCAATTGGTTTAGCACATAAGCCAAATGTACAAGGTAATTCATATGATATCAATCAAGGACCGGTAAGCCAATAATGAATAATTCAGATCAAATGAGAGGCATCATGGAAGCATTCTATAATGCGGCTCCATATGGCATGCCAGGTGAAAACGACGATTCAAGTGAAGAAAGAGTCACTTACAGTAAAACTCAAAAGCAAGGCAATGCTTCTATAACAACTACAGCAAACGCAGACAGTATGGATGAATTACATCAAATACTTAAACTTGCTGGTATTGGTACAGATGAACCAGAAGCACACGATCATGAAGAACAAGAAGAAACTTGTGATGATTGCGGCAAGCCAGGTTCAGAATGTGAATGCCATGGGCACGATCACAGTGAAGAAGAATCACCGTGTGATAGCGAAGAACCAAAAATGAGAGTTATTAATCTTAAACCACAAAGTGACCAAGGTTACAATGGTATTGGTGGCGATAAAAAAGAGATATTAAATGCTCTTATGAATCGTTACAAAAGCCTGTAAACTTTTAAATTAACCCAAAACCCACATAAATAACTGCATGCCACAAGGAACGCAGGATTATAGTCTAACGAAAAAAGCATTTGCCAAGCAATCTTTTACTGAAGACCACATTGAACAAATTTCTAATTGTATGGACCCAATAGATGGCCCAGCCTACTTTATGAGTAATTTTGTAAAGATTCAGCATCCTACAAAAGGTGGCATAGATTTTGCTCCTTTTGAATTCCAGGAAAGGCTAATACATACTTACTCATCCTATCGTTACAGCATTAACATGTTGCCTAGACAAACAGGTAAAACAACATGTGCGGCCGCATACTTACTTTGGTATGCTATGTTTGTTGCTGACAGCACAATACTTGTTGCGGCACATAAGCACACAGGCGCACAGGAAATTATGCAACGTATTAGATACGCATATGAAAGTGTACCTGATCATATAAGGGCAGGTGTAACAGAATATAACAAAGGTAGTTTAAGTTTTGACAATGGTAGCAGAATAGTAAGTGCTACAACAACTGAAAACACTGGACGTGGTATGTCCTTGTCACTAGTATACTTAGATGAGTTTGCGTTTGTACCGCCAAGGATAGCAAGTGAATTTTGGACAGCATTATCACCTACACTAAGTACAGGTGGTAAGTGTATTGTTACATCAACACCTAACAGTGACGACGATACATTTGCTAATATATGGCATCAAGCAATACAGCAAACAGATGAATATGGCGAAGAACAAGAAGTTGGCACAAATGGTTTTAAAGCATTCCGAGTTAATTGGCAAGAGCATCCAGACAGAGATGAACTATGGGCAAAAGCAGAACGCAGTAGGATTGGTGAAGAACGTTTTAGGCGTGAGCATGAATGTGAATTTATTATTTACGATGAAACACTAATTGATTCACTGAAATTAGTTGACATGAAAGGTATAGATCCAATTAGACGTAGTGGTCAAATAAGATGGTATGAACCTATTGATCCAAAGAAAATATATGCTTTAGCACTTGACCCTAGCACAGGAACAGGCGGCGATAATGCGGCTATTGTGTGTTATGATTTACCAAGTATGAATCAAGTATGCGAATGGCAACACAACAAAACACCTATTGAAGGACAAGTTAAACTGCTTAGAGAGATAGCAAAAGAAATAAAAAGTTACGGTGCTAATGAAATATACTGGACAGTAGAGAATAATGCTATTGGCGAAGCGGCACTAGTAGTCATTAGAGATACCGGTGAAGAAAGTTTTCCAGGTACATTCTTACATGAACCAAACAAAGTACAAGGTAAAAAGAGCAGGAAAGGCTTTCACACCCATCATAAGAATAAAATGGAAGGTTCTTTAGCAATGAAAAGGTTAATAGAGAACGGCAAATTAAAGTTGCGTAGTAAAAATATAATAAAAGAATTGAAAGAATTTGTAGCACGTGGTACAACATTTGCGGCAAAACCCGGTGGCAGTGATGATTTAGTTATGGCTACTTTAGTTACAGTTAGAATGATTACATATATAGCACAATACGAAGATGCAATATATGATGAGATAGAAACAAGTGTTAGTGATGATGACGATTGGAATGGTCCAATGCCTATAGGAGTTTTATAATCTATAATTTAGATAAATACTAATATGAAAAACAGCGAAGACTTAGGTAATGAAGTATTTGAATTCTTAAAAGGTTTAGGAATAAGTATCGCTCTATCTGACAAACTAGGCGAAGAAACATTAGATGCTGAAGAGGCTCACCGTTTTTACAGCCAAGACCCAAACATAATGATTACTATTGATACTGATAATAAAGAATTAAAGTTAAGTAAATCAAAGCATGTTGAAGATGATAAAATGGATAGGGTACACGAAGGCATTAAAAATCTTGCTCACAAATACGCATTTGATTTTGATTATAAAATTTATGGAAAAACGATTCAACCTAAGCACTCTGAATATAAATCAAAGATAAACAAAATGAAAGATCTAGAAGCAAAATTAGACGAAGCAAGTTTAGGTAAAATGTATGGTAGCATGAAAACAAGTTACCAACCCTTAGACTCAGTAAAAATTATTGTTAGGCACGGTAAAGCAGTTAACGAAGAAGTTAGAGGCGCAAGAAGTAGACAGATATCAAAACTGTTTATTCAAAGAGCAGATGAAAGATTTGCATTACCGCATAAAAGTTTAGCAGGTGCTAGAGCAATGGCACGCCACGTATACAACGGTGGCGAAGTACATGACTCTGTAGGTGCCTCTATTAATGAAATGGTTAACAACATTGATCACTTATCAAAATTCACAAGATATGTGGAAAACAAAGGTCTAGTAAACGAAGAAAACAATACACTAGTTGTACTAGCAAAAGAATCAGTACAAAACTTAAGACACTCACTTAAAAAACTAAGTGGTGCTAAGTCATACGCAAAAGCAGTAGAAACAATTGACTTTGCAAACACATTAGAGATTACTAATGAAGAATCAGATCTGACAGACTTATTTACAGAAACGCATGTAGACGCAAGTGTAATGAATGCATTTCCAACAATTAATAAACTGTTATCTGTACAGCACAAGATGGACGAACATATATCAAATACCATTGATAACCTAGTAATCCAAGTTCCTCTTTCAGAAGAAGGAATTGAATACCCTAGTAAACACTCTGAAATAGCACACAAATTATCAGTAATTGCTGAGTTTGTTGAAGACAAAGTGTTAAAGAACTTTATTGAAAATTGTAGTACAAAGATCCTTAAAGGCAGTAAACTAGACGAGAACTCATTAACTAACATTAAGAAGTTAATATCTAAATCTAACATGGAAAGTGCTTCAAGTAGTACAGAAGAAATGCTTGAATTCATCAATTTTACCAGAAAGTTAGACAATATAACACAAAGATAATAAATAATATTTGTAAAGTTAATATAAAAGAAATTTTAAATTAAATTACATAACATGGCAAAAAGAGGTTGACTTTAACCTCAAAAGGCATTATAATAGGCACATGAGTAGAAATTAATTTTACTCAGAACATGGCAATCATAGGAGAAACACATGGCAAATTTGGCTGAAATACGAGCAAAACTAGCCGCAATGGACACTAAGTCCGGCGGATCAAGAACAGGTGGCGATAATGCTATCTACCCATTTTGGAATATATCAGAAGGATCTAGTACTACACTAAGATTTTTACCTGACGGAGATTCCAGTAACACATTCTTTTGGACAGAACGACAAATGATACGTTTGCAGTTCCCAGGTATAAAGGGTGGCGACATGAAACCTACTACTGTACAAGTACCTTGTATGGAAATGTGGGGAGAACAATGTCCAGTACATAATGAAATTAGACCTTGGTTTAAGGACGCTTCATTAGAGGACATGGGTCGTAAATATTGGAAGAAAAGAAGTTACATCTTCCAAGGGTATGTAACAGATAGTCCACTTCAAGAAGATACAACCCCAGAAAATCCAATCCGAAGATTTATCATTGGACCACAAATTTTTAATATTATTAAAGGTGCGTTGATGGACCCGGATATGGAAAACATTCCAACAGATTATGTAAACGGCACAGACTTTAGGTTATCAAAAACCATGAAAGGTCAGTATGCTGATTACAGTACAAGTAAATGGGCAAGAAAGGAAAGATCTCTAGATGAGACAGAACTTGCCGCAGTAGACACTAACGGTCTATATAACTTAAAAGATTACTTACCTAAGAAACCAACTGAAGCGGAAGTTGATATAATTTATCAAATGTTCCAAGATTCAGTTAACGGTGAGTTGTTTGATAACGACAAATACGGAGAGCACTTTAGACCTAATGGTCAATCTGCTCCTGTGAAGTTACAAGCAACAACTCCACCGGCACAAAGCACAACTCCAGTAGCACCTGTAACAGCACCAGCAGTGGAAACACCTGCTCCGGTAGTTGAGACACCTGCTCCTGTAGTAGCACCAGTTGTAGAGACGGCTTCTGCCAATACTCCTACTACTGATTCTAAAGCATCCGCTGAAGACATTTTAGCGATGATTAGGAACCGTCAGCAGTAGTTGACGGGTTGTAGCCTTACTTAGGAATTTGAATACTTGGTCCTGTTTATTTCAGACTACTAGTAAGGCTACCTTTTTTTAAGGGTAATTATGAGTACATTATTAGCACTAGGCGATAGCCACACATTCGGCGCAGAGATATTAGGTGAAGACAATCACTATGATCCTGCTAACTCCGAATTAGCCTATCCCCAAAAGTTAGGTGACCAACTTGGTTTTGACAAAGTTGTAAACTTAGCAGTATCCGGTGGTAGTAATATGCGAATAGAAAGATCATTACTAGAATACTTAACAACAAGCGGCGACAAGCCAGACCTAGTTGTTATTGGTTGGACAGTAATTGGTAGATTTGAATACTGTACTGGATTAAATGAGAATGGCGATTACCAATACGCAAACGTTAATTCTTGGCTTAATCCTGAGTGGAAAGATATTCCGGAACAATACAACAACTGGAAAAACTTTTTACCTATTACAACAGCAGACGATCTACTAGCACAGAAATATCGTTCAGTTCTATACGCAATGAATCTTTTAGAAAATAAAAACATTCCATATATAATGTTTGATGTAATGAATAACCACATTAACCAGGCTGAAACAGAGTCAGGTGATGTCCTAGAATGGAACGGTGATCATAAAACAGATAAAGCATTGTATACAGCAACGGAATGCGACAATTACTTGAGAGGAGAAAACATGGACTATTGGTCCTATGTTTTTAACACAGGATTTGATGATGTACAAATGAGCGGCGGCCATGCCAATGAAGCAGGCCACAAGCATTGGGCATCAAAATTAAAACAGGAATTAAAACACAGAAATATATACGGAGAAAAAAATGCAGAAACCATTTGATTTAAGCAAATTTAGAACTGGCATCACTAAGAGCATTAGTGGTATAAGTGCCGGTTTTCACGATCCAGTTGATTGGATCAGCACAGGCAACCACACACTCAATTATTTGATCAGTGGTGATTTTAACAAAGGCATACCACTAGGCAAAGTGAGTGTGTTCGCAGGAGAGTCGGGTTCAGGTAAAAGTTTTATCTGTTCTGGAAACTTAGTAAGAAGTGCTCAAGAGAAAGGATGTCAAGTAGTATTATTTGACTCTGAGAACGCACTAGATGAGGATTGGCTAAAAGCACTAAACGTTGACACAGATCCATCTAAACTATTAAAAATTAGTGTATCAATGATCGACGATGTAGCAAAGTCTATTTCAGAATTCATGAAAGACTACAAGTCTAACTACGGTGATTTAGAGTATGACGAAATGCCTAAGTTACTATTTGTAGTAGACAGTTTAGGCATGTTACTTACACCAACTGACGTAGCACAATTTGAAAAAGGTGATATGAAAGGTGATATGGGTAGAAAGCCAAAGGCATTAACAGCCTTAGTAAGAAATACTGTAAACCAATTAGCACCTTATCCAATTGGATTAGTTTGTACTAACCACACATACGCATCGCAAGATATGTTTGACCCGGATGATAAGATATCCGGTGGTCAAGGCTTTGTGTACGCAAGTAGTATTGTAGTTGCTATTAAGAAACTAAAACTAAAAGAAGATTTAGACGGAAATAAAGTTTCAACAGTACAGGGTATTAGAGCGGCATGTAAAGTAATGAAGTCACGTTACAGCAAACCGTTTGAAGGTGTACAGATTAAGATTCCTTATGAGACAGGCATGGATCCATACAGTGGTATGGTAGAAATGCTTGAACAAAAAGGCATTATTGAAAAGACAGGCAACAAGTTATTATATGTATCACCAGTAACAGGCGAAGAGATCAAAGAGTTCAGAAAAGGTTGGACTCATGAGAAACTTCAGATAATTATAGACGAATGGGATATGAATCCTAAAGTGGTACCAGTTGATATTGAAGATGATATTGACGAAACCGAATTGGATGACCCTTCAGTATACGAGGAGAACGTAGAATGATTGATATGAGTCTTATTGTCGAAACTTGGGAATCCGTTAAACCTAGCGTCAGTACCAAAGAAAGAGACGGAGCATGTGCTTCACTTGTAAGAGTGTTTGACGAAAATGGTTTATTAGATTATGACAAAGTTGGGATTAACGACTGCGACAGACATCTAAAGCAAGCCATCGAAGAATACTATGAAGTCGAAGAAGATGACGATGAAGAAGAGGACTGGGATTAGCAATGGCAGGTTGGTATAACAAAGTTTCTGATAATTTAAGCAATATAATTGATTGTATAGATTATTACGAAACTGAATTACTAGATGCTAAAAAAGAATGTTTTATTAAGGGCAATGTAGAGCGTAATAGTGCGTCATTGCCCGGTGTAACAGAGCACCGCTTTAATCAACTACAAGAGATTGAAGCAATCCTAGAGCATATTAATATTCAACTTAGAAAAACTCGTAGTAAGGTATTTAGAAACTTTTTAGAAAGTTATAACAGAACTTTAACAAGCAGAGACGCTGACAAGTATGTCGACGGAGATGACGATGTAGTTAACTTAACTTCATTGGCCAATCAATTCAGTTTGTTAAGAAATAAATATCTTGGTATCATGAAGGGATTAGACACAAAACAATGGCAAATAGGTCACATAGTCAAATTGAGAACAGCAGGAATGGAAGACATCTCTCTATAGAGACTATTTACTTGCTGATACATACATTCAAAGAATTAATTTCTGATAACCTTACAGATGACGATATTGTCAAGGTTTCTTTAGATGATATAACTTATGATATTTTTAGTACATTTTTTAAATGGTTTCCGTATACCATTACAAACGATCAAAAAGTAAAAACCGCTACAACAATAACATTCGACACAGATAATATTGTCGTATCCTATAATGACAAGAAAACCTTAATACCTATAGAGTTTGCGTGGAACAGCAACATTGATTACAAAAGCACAATAGAAAAATTCTTACAGTGGTCTAAATATGTTAATATAGACTGCCAATCATACAATAGTTTTACAGACAAACTAAGCGGCATTCTTGTAATGAGAGAATCTCACAGACACCAAATGCAATATTTTAAAGACTGTGTAATAACTGCTAACAACTGCGACATGGATACAATTAACGCATTAGAGCAATCTAAGACAGTATCATTAGCAGTAAATCTACAGAACAATAAGTTGGACTTTGCGGGTATAGAATCACATTGTTTGCAATCAGCAGAATTTATTGCTGGAATAATTATACCCGAAGATGTAAGTGTAACAAAAGAAATAGTTAATCAATTACATAACATAGATGCGTATGTATATAAGCAATGCACATATAAAGAAATAATTGATAGCGATACATACTTTGATATGGGTGTAGATATTATTGGCTTTGGACCAATAGCAACCACTGACGAACTATCACCTTTCCTACCAAGCACCTCAAGTATCTCATACGGTACTATCCATAATAAACCAGCACACGAAAGAAGTGTAGCAATATTAAATACTGTGATAGCAGATGTATAATTTTATAGCAGTAGGCGGTACAAGTCTAAACAGATTAATTAAATTAGATAAAATATTTCTTAATTCTTGTAGTATTGTAGACGCAACATCTTTAGATCAGTTTAAAGAATACATAGATAAAGGCTTCCGCCCAATTATTAACGGTCTTAACAATAATCCTACAAAAGAATTTAGAGAATATATAGAATATGTAAATGATAATAACATCCATGTAATAATTGATGGTCTATACGAGGCTAACGTCATGAAGTTTCATCATTGCCATATTACATCTCCTACGACATTATTAACATCAAATTTAAATATGAAACAGCATGACTATTTTGATAATGTAATTACTGTACCATATTTTGTATTACAAACATATATTTTATACACGCAAGAATTTAAAGTTAACCCAATAGGTGTCCAAGAACACCTCAATCACACTAAAAAATCGTTTCTTTGTCTTAATGGTGTTAATAGACAAAGCAGAAGATATGTGTATAATTATGTAAAAGAGAATAATTTACTGTCTGACGCAATATTTAGTTTTATAAATCGAGGTGCTGGAGAAAACATAATTAGTGAATATCCAACACTATTATTAGAAAATGATGTACCTAATAATGACGACGGAGTAACATGGGATAATACTTTTAATAGGAACTGGTTTCTAAATACTTATTTTAATTTGGTTACAGAAAGTTCAGCAATGAATGATGCGTCATCCGGTACTATGCCTTTACATAACTTTGAGAATACCTTTTTTACAACAGAAAAAACATTAAAGCCAATTTTTAATTGTCATCCTTTTATTTGTATAGCAGATAAAAACTATCATGCTAACTTAAAAGAAGTATTTGATATTGAAATGTATGACGAAATTTTTGATTATTCGTTTGACAGTATAGGTGAACACGAGCAAAGATATGATGGGGTATTAAGTCAATTAACTAATGATGTTGATTACATGTCCATAAAAGAAAAATTAGAACACAACCAACAATTATTTTTAGATCACACTAGGCACAAAGATATATTAATTAATATGTTAAAACAGATTGACAATACTTATAATTAATGTATAATAGATATTATGACAAGAACTACACGTTTAGAGATTAGAGATGAGGTAAACATCAAGTTTCACGACTTAGATGTAGCCACTAGACGGAAACTTTCCGATACATGTAAATACTTTTTACCATATGCCTTTCACATGCCAGCATACAAATTAGGCCGTTGGGACGGGTGTGTGCGATTCTGTGATATAGGCGGTAGAAGTTATTTGAACTTACTTGATAAACTTATACCAGTAGTAGCAGAGTTAGGGTACGATGTAGTGGTAGACGATAAGCGACATCACTGGGAGTTAACATTTGATAAGATTGACCAAGATGCGTATGACGAGTATAGTTGGCCTAAAGGACATACAGCAGAAGGTTTACCAATTATACTTAGAGACTATCAAGTAGAAATAATTAACAAGTTTTTAGAAACACCGCAATGCTTACAAGAGATTGCCACAGGTGCTGGTAAAACATTAATAACGGCCGCACTAAGCCACCAATGTGAGAAGTATGGTAGAACAATAGTGATAGTGCCTAATAAGGACCTTGTAACGCAAACAGAAGCGGACTACAAGCATTTAGGACTAGACGTTGGTGTTTTTTACGGGGACAGAAAAGAATACAACAAAACGCACACAATTTGTACTTGGCAAAGTTTAGAAATATTACATAAAAAATCCAAAGCCAAAGAAGCAATAGATTTTGATATTAACGAATTTATAGAAGGCGTTGTTTGTATAATGGTAGACGAAGTACACAAAGCAAAAGCAGATGTACTTAAACAATTACTAAGTAGTGTGTTTGCTAATGTGCCTGTGCGTTGGGGACTAACAGGAACTATACCTAAAGACGAACATGAAGCAGTAGCATGTACTAGCACTATTGGTCCTATTGTAGGTCAGTTAAGTGCTAAAGAATTACAAGAAAGAGGCGTACTTGCTAACTTAGAAGTAAACATTTTACAACTAGTAGATACGCATGTAGGCTTTAGTAACTATGCTCAAGAATTAAAATGGGTAACAACGAATCCTGAAAGAATACAGTTCATGAGCGACATGGTAAACGGTGTTAAAGATTCGGGCAACACATTAATACTAGTAGATAGAATTGCTACAGGAAAGTTATTAATTGAACAAAACCCAGACTGGGTGTTTATATCTGGGCAGATGAAAGCATCAGAAAGAAAGGAAAATTACGACGAAGTAAAAGAAGCAGAAGGCAAAGTTATTGTTGCTACATATGGTGTAGCGGCAGTTGGTATTAATATACCAAGAATATTTAATTTAGTTTTAGTAGAACCTGGCAAAAGTTTTGTTAGAGTAATACAGAGTATTGGCAGAGGAATTCGTAAAGCCAAGGATAAGGACTTTGTAAATGTGTACGATATTACTAGCACATTAAAATATAGTAAAAAACATTTAACAGAAAGAAAAAAGTTTTATAAAGAGGCTCAATACCCTTATAAAATTACAAAAGTGGAGTATTTATGAATATATTAACGGTAGAGAATAACGTATACAATTTAGATAGTGTACCAGATCAAATTGACGACTTAAGGTATTGTGTACTGGATGTAACAGATCCAGAATATTACGATTACTTTTGGCACCCACTGGTGTTCCTTGAAAGTTTCTATTCACCGGCAATGGTGCTAAACATAGGCGGCAATGAAATTCAAATGCCAATGGACTGGAGTATAGCAATATGTGACGATGACTGTCATTCTGAAATTGAAATAATACCGCTAACAAGTCTTAACAATAGAGGATTTAAGACACCAGTATTTAATCCAATGGATAATAAGATTCCTAAAATAGAAGAAGTGTTTATTACAAACATTTATCAAGAAGTTAAATGGTTCTTTCCAAAATTAAAACACGGACACTTATTAGTTACACCAATTGAAAATCGAAAAGTTCCTAAGTGTGTGTTTTTTGTTAAAGAAGCAAACAAGATTCCAGATCCAGTAGATTTAAGTGACGTATTTTAAGGAGAAAAAATGGCAAAATATAGATATAGAGTAGAAGGCGGCAACAGAGGCGGCGAACTAGTAATAGGCAAAGTAAGGAATGCGTTTGTACAACAAGCAGTTGATTTAGATAATGATGACCTAGTAGAAAGAGTGTTAGAATCAGAAGATTGGGAAGAGCCCGAAATAACCGATACAGACGAACACGAAGATCCAGAAGCAGTAGTTATACCAAAAGAAGATTACTACATGTGGGAATGTGACGATATCGAACATCTTAACGGTCCTTATGCTGACGGCGGATTTCATGTGTATGAAGTACCCACAGACGAGTCCGATGATTGGGACTATGAAAAAGAAGTATGGGAAGGCGATGCTATATGTATGTATAGTAGAGAAGGCGGATACTTTGGCAACGAAGAACCAGAGGAAGCAGACGATAAAGTTATTCCTGTGTTAGCATTTCACAGCAGTGAAAAAGGTTCATTTGGTTGCTGGTTTATTGACATAGAAGAGCCGTTTGATAGATATAAATTAGGATTTGGTATTGTAGAAACAAATCTATGTGAATTAGTAGATAGAGTGTACTACGACAAGGAAGAACTTGATACTAATTACGACTACAATGATACAACCGGTAAAAGTTATGATGCCGCTGTAGGTTGGTTAAATATTAAGTGGCACGACTCATACGAAAAGTACAGTGAGCTCGACGAAGACTGCTTAACTGAGTTTGACGATAATGTAGAGTATGAAAAAGAAAATGGAGAATAAATGAGAGTTTTAATATTTGGTTTACCAGGGAGTGGTAAAACATATTTGGCTGAAAAACTGGTTGAATACTTAGGTGATAAAGTTGCCTGGTTCAACGCAGATAAAGTAAGAGAAGAAGCAGATGACTGGGACTTTAGTGACGAAGGCAGATTAAGACAAAATCAACGAATGATAGATTTGTGTGTAAATGCTGAAGTAGAAGGCAAAATCGCAATAGCAGACTTTGTAGCACCTTTTGAAAGTGCTAGGAATAAATTCTTTGCTGACTATGAAATATTTGTAGACACCATAGAGGAAGGCAGGTTTGAAGATACTAACAAAGTATTTCAAAGACCTGTAGCAACAGATTACAATGTACAAGAACAACGCGGTGATGTAGATGCTAAAATAATTGCTTATGAAATTGGGCAAAGATTTATATGGAATAACCGAGCACCTACAACACAGATGCTAGGAAGATTTCAACCTTGGCACCCAGGACACCAAGCATTGTTTGATAGAGCAATGGCAAAACATGAACAAGTGGTGTTGATGGTTAGAGATATGCCAACAGACGACTCTAATCCTTATCCAGCATATGAAGTTATAGAAAACTTACAACAGAGTCTATGCGAATTTGCTGGTAAAGTTAAAATTGAAGTTGTACCAAATATTTTAAATATTACATATGGTAGAGGTGTAGGATATAAGATTGAACAAGAAGTGTTTGATGATGCTACACATGATATAAGTGCTACTAAAATTCGTGAACAAATGAGAAAAGAAGGTAAACTATAATGGATAAATTAGTTAAGTTAGTAGAGCAATGGCATGTAGATAGAAATCTTATTGATGGTGCTACAGACAAAGATCAGGTTATGAAACTTATACAAGAGATGGGAGAACTATCTGACAATGTTTGTAAAGGTAGAGATATCAGAGATGATTTAGGTGACATGATGGTTGTAATGATTAACATTATGAAACGCAACAATATTAGTATAGAAGAATGTTTACAAGTTGCGTATGACGATATTAAAGACAGAAAAGGAAGAATGGTAGATGGCATCTTTGTTAAAGAGGATGATCTAATTAGACAGGGCCTAGGCCTAAATACAGGAGAGTAGTATGTATGAATTTACAAGTGAAAGTGTGTCAGAAGGACACCCAGACAAAATAGCAGATCAGATATCTGATAGAATTGCTGATTATATTATAGCAGGCAACACAACTCATAGAGCGGCTGTAGAAACATTAGTAACAACAAATATGGTTACTATAGCAGGTGAATACAAGAGTGGCGTGCCAATTAGCAACGATCACATTGAAGAAATTGTTAGAGGAACTGTTAGAGAAATTGGTTATGAACAAGACGGATTCCATTGGGATAAGTTAAAAATTTATAACGAGTTACATGGCCAGTCACCCGATATTGCCTTAGGCACAGATGACTTTGGAGCCGGCGATCAGGGTCTTATGTTTGGATATGCTTGTAAAGAAACAGCAGATTATATGCCAAGTGCTATTTACTATAGTCATAAAATACTACAACATGTTGCCAAAGAAAGACGCGGTGGTGCTAACTGGATTGGTCCAGATAGTAAAGCACAGGTGACAATGGAATATGACGAGGTTAATCATCCTATTAGAGTTAGTAGGGTAGTGTGTAGCAGTCAGCACACAGAAGAATTTTCATTAGATGAAACAAGAGATAAAATTAAACAGTTGGTGATAGCATCATTAGAAGAAGCAAGTGCGCCAATTGATAGCAACACAGAATACCTAATAAATCCAACAGGTAAATTTGTTATAGGTGGTCCAGATGGAGACACAGGACTTACAGGACGTAAGATTATTGTAGACACATACGGTGGCTATGCTCCACATGGTGGCGGTGCTTTTTCAGGTAAAGATTGTACTAAGGTTGATAGATCAGCGGCATACATGACTAGATATTTGGCAAAGAATATTGTAGCATCTGGTAAAGCAAATAATTGTACTGTACAATTGAGTTATGCCATTGGTGTTAAAGAACCAACTAGTTTATATGTGTATGCTGACGGCAAAGTT